>Ga0256845_1000018_pt1 | contig 131487 bp, 115 predicted proteins | sample RiftiametaG_FD_189101 | JGI IMG/M metagenome (GOLD analysis project Ga0256845, IMG submission 189101) | Tube worm associated microbial communities from hydrothermal vent at the East Pacific Rise, Pacific Ocean - Riftia | ecosystem: Host-associated > Annelida > Integument > Unclassified ...
TTATTAGAAGTAAATGTCAGTTGTTGTAATTCTTTTTCAAGTTGAATTAAAGTATTGTTTAGTTTTTCAGATTGTTCATAAAGAGGATTGTAATGTGAATCAAAACCTTTTGTAGGGATTTGATTAGCTAAATGTAAATCAAGAAGTTTATTCATTTTCAGTTCTGTTTCTTGAAGTGTCTTTTGTGTAGCTTTTATTTCTTTTTTCTTGTCGTTTAATATCTTTTCAGATGATGATATATATTCTTTTCTTTCGTCACTTGAATTAACAAATGATTTTAATCTTGTTTTAAAAATATCCTCTAAGTCATTTTTCTCTATTCTTACCCTACAATGTTTGCATGAGTATTTTGACGATTTAGATTGAATACTCATTTTATGATTATTGTGGCAATAAATATAACCCATAAAAAGATTAACTCTTTGATTTAGTGGTGTAGCGTTTTTGTTATTTGATTTTTGATAATCAAGAATAGCATTTACTTCATTCCATAAATCTTCTGAAACAATTTGAGGGCATTCAGTAAATATCCATTCTTCTTTTGATTTTATACCTGTTGGGTTTTGTTTGGTTGGTGCTCCTTTATGATTAGTTCTAAGGATGCCTTTAGCATCTGAATTTTTTAAAAGTCTTGATATTGCTGTTCCACTAAAAGATTTTCCTTTGCGTGTTGTGTATCCTTTCTCATTTAACATTCTTGCAACGACCTTACATCTCTTTTGTTCTAAAAAATATTCAAACATTTGTTTTCTAATCGGTGCTTCAGTTTCGTTAATATGAAGTTTTGCATCAATAATTTTAAAGCCATAGGTAGCCATGCCTCCTGTCATTTTACCCATTGAGCGTCTTGTGGTAATTGATGCCTTTATACGCTCTCCAGTCTCTTCCCTTTCCCATTGAGCCATAGCTGAAATGATAGTATAGAAAAGTCTTCCTGCTGGACTTGAGGTGTCAATGGATTCTTGTAGTGATATGAGACTCGCTCCGTATATTTCAAACATATCTGCAAACTCTAAAAGCTCTTTTGTATTACGAGCTAATCGTGCAAGTTTAGAAAATATTAAAGCATTTATTTTTCCCTCTTTAACGTCTTGTATCATTCTTTTAGCTTCATCTTGTTTCATTATGGCTTTGCCACTAATTCCTTCAAGATGATATACCGTGATAACTTCCCAGTCTTTTGCTTCTGCGTAGCTTCTTGCCCTGTTCTCGTGAATCTCAGGACTATCTCCCCTTGCTTGGTCTTGTGTTGAAACACGTATCCAAATACCTACCTTCTTTGTTTCCATAGTTCTAAGGTAATGAATTTAGAAAGGTTGTTGAAATTTAGATGTAGAGAATATTAAAAGTCATAGTATCATTTTGTAATACTATTCTTTAACTACCTCTCTCAATTGATTAAATAGAAAATAGAAAAAAATCCTAGATTGAAATATTGGTATTAAAATTATACAATTCCGAATTTATAAGGGGTATACAAATTATGAGCATGTGGTTTTGGGAATATCATCATCTATTTTATATGTTACTGTCTAAGAAATACTTTAGAAATTTCGTAAGTAATCTTAATTTTTTATATCTTTAGTTAAAAAAAATCGCTTATGGCTTTCTTTGAACTTTTAGGAAATATTTCAGTAAATATTTTTTCCAGTTTTTTATACGATAATATTCGTACAAAAAATTCTAATAATACAACTCAAAAATTAACAAAATCTTGTCTTCCGATTATTGAAAACGAAATTGAAACAAATATTTCTGGATTCGCATTTCCAGTTATTAGCTCTCGACTTCAATATGCTCTCAATACACTTAACGGAGAATTCACTTATCAGTCCTCTTACAGTATTTCAAAAATTGCAGAGGATATGCAAGTTCATAGTATTGGAGAGGTAGAGAATTATTTCTCTGGAAAAGCCGAGCCCAGTATAAACTGGCTCAAACAGTTTGCACATAGATATCGTTTAAACCCAAATTGGTTATTACATGGTGAAGGACAAATTTTTTCTCATCACTTAACTTTATTTAGAGGAAACTACCAAGAAGCCATTAATCAAATCAATACTTTTGAACCTGACTCTATTTACTTTATTAAAGATGATAGTGAAGATGCTTTTTGCATTATTGTAATAACAAAACTTGATGGCTCATTTAATATTATTCATAGATCACCATGTAACTGGAAAATTAGTGATTTAACAGGGGCGACAGGACAAACTCATACCTTCGATTACTATCAAATTATTCAGAAATTTATTAGTAATAGAAATTACTGCATTAAAATATATGGAAGTATTATTAATAGACAAGATTTAATTGATATTGAATCTGGGAGAATTAACATACCTACTTATAAATTTGGAGCAAATTCAAATTGGTTCGAAGACTTATCTGATTTTAAACATGAAAAATATTCTGTTGAATATTATTCCAAATGGTATGGAGAATCTTTTCTGAATGCTCAACATGTTATCTACTATCAAATAGAGGAGAAACTCTATTAATTTCTATTTACTACTAAAACCTATAGATAAATAAAACCACTTATTATGAATCTAAGCTAAGGAAACATATTAAATTGAAAGTAAAAAAGTTCTTTGTATTTGAAAATAATAATCAAATTATGGAAAGAAAGAATCGTTTTCTAAGTGCTACTATGAAACGATTACTTTAAAGACGATAGACCAACAACTTCCCAATCTTTAGCTTCTTGCCCTGTTCTCGTGAATCTCAGGACTATCTCCTCTTGCTTGGTCTTGTATTGAAACTCGTATCCAAATGCCTACCTTCTTTGTTTCCATAGTTCTAAAGTAGTGAAATTCATTAATTAAAATGAATTTTAAAAATTAGAATATTTGTAATTAAAAGAAATTTTTGATATTTATATTATATTTAATAAAATATGATTTTCTTAACTGGTTTAGTAGATTTTTATTTAGGTTTTAATTGAGGAAATAAAAAAGAGTATTAAAAAATACTCTTTTAGGTGTTTTTAGTCTAAAACAACAGCTTCTAATTCTTTTTGATATATTTTCCTAATATAACTCATAAATTTATATTGACGTGTTTCATTATCATAAAATAACACTCTATCTTCAATATATTCTTCTAAAAAGTCTTTTATAGAATAAACTGGGGCAACTCTATTTATCCCACCTCTTTTAATTATTTCTGAAAGTAACTCATTATAAGAAAAGGGGATTTCTTTGCTTATATATTCTCTCACCGTTTTTTCTGCAATCTCAAATGGTTTACACATAATATTTAGTTTTTAATTAATTTCTTAAAGTATTTTTCTAATAGCTCAATTAAAGTATTTTCAATAGCTTCTTTATCATCTAAATAATAGACAAAAAATTGTATAGAATTTTCTATATCCATTATAATGGTTTTTCTCCTTGCTGAAAAGGAATCAAATGTGTATAAGTTGTTTTGATTTTTTTTATCAACTAAATATAAATCTTTAATTCCATGATTTAAAATAGATTTATTAATTAATATTGTATCATTCTTAGAACCATCTTGAGCATCTCTTTCTAAGCGAGACATCCATCTCTTGTCTTGCCTAAATAACATCTTCATACAAAGTTTCCCAAGTTTTTCACATTCTTGATTGAAACGTTTTTTAATTCTTTTTATTTCATTATTAAATTGTGTTTTTTCGGATAAAGTTAATTCACTTTTTAGTAGTAACTTTTCATTTTTTTTAAATGATTCCTCATGTTTTTTTATATTTTCAGTTATTTCTATAATATTATCCTTGTCATTAATAAAATTTCCATCCATATCTCCTTCATTTGTATTTGGATTTGAAAGTTTTTTAATATACTCAGAAGTGTTATTATCGAAAATATGTTTCCCAAAAACACCGACAAATATATTGAAATCATGGCTACGTTTCCATAAACTTTTAAATTTCCTTTCATTTTGAAAAACTTCATCTAGCAGTAAACTATAATGATTTTGATTCAATGTCCCAATCTTTGAGATAATAAAATCTTTTTTTAATAAACTGAGTAACCAATAGTCGGTAAGTTGAATAAATTTTAGAATTAACTCATATGATTCACCAACATCTAATTCTTTTGAAATGTCATCAGCTATTTGAATTACAGCTAAAAGTGATTTAATGTCGGTGGTATTATTAAAATTATCCAGTTTTAATTCTGAAATCAATTTACTTTCAATAACTTTTTGATAAATATAGTCTGACCGTTTTACAGCATGATGTCCTACACAATATTTATATGTACGAAATCTGTGATGTAACATTTCTTCCACATCATTTAAAGATTGAATTGATGGAGTGAAAATATATTTTTGATTAGACTTACCTAAGCAGTACATTTCAACTATTCTATCGATATTACCTGGTACAGGAGCAATTCCAGACATGTATCCATCTCGTTGTACAAAATCAAGTCTATCTGAATCAACTGTTCCTGAGACTATAGAATAAAGAGAAGATAATTTACCTTCATTTCCTTTTATTACTTCATACCAAATTTGCTCAACAACAAAAATAACAAGTAAATTTTTAGAAATTTCAAGTTCATTAAGTTCAGAATTACTAATATATCTATCTTTTAATTTTAAAAAAATGTACTTAGTCACATTTTTACCAATCTTTTCATGAATTTTATCTCCACTACTAAGTATTAAGTTTTCTAATATTTTTAAAAATTTTTCTTCAGTCTGATTTTTGTTATTTTTATCACTTAGAAAATCAAAAAGACTATCGATGGAAAATTCAAACAGGTGACTTAAAGGTAGGTGACCTATATCATGTAGTAATCCAAACAATCTAATTGTCTGAAATAAAAGGATGTTAGTAGAGGTTAGATTTGTAGTAGTTTGAAAAAGGTTTCTTTGAATAAAAGTCTCTCCAATTAAATTATTTATAGCATCAACAAACTCTTTTTTATCTAAGATTTCATTTATATTTGATAAATCTTCGTTTAATTTATAGCTCTCTCTTATTTTAGTTTTATAAATTGTTCTTAATTGCCCATTATTATTATGGATATTAGAAAATAACTTATCCTTATTATCAATGAGAATATTTCCAATTGTTTTTTTCATTTCAGCAAGATATTCATCTGAATAAACAGAATTAATCATACCGTTTTTGTATATCTTACCTGTGTAGTTCATAGTTCCAAGACTATGCTCGAAACGAGAAGTTTTCATGTTTGGAAATACAGTATAGGCTGTTGAATTTTGAAGGATGTAATGTAATCGATTAAAAATAGGGTCTTTTAAAAACAGTGATTCAAAGCTTGATAGTTCAATGTTTCCATGGATAATATCATAAATTACTTTTTGTTCTGTTGAATTACCTGTATTATCTGCCTTCATTCCAAATCTTTATTTATAAAGATATCTAATATTAGTCTTCTTTAGTTATTGTTTTAAGTTAATTATTAAAAAATAAATGTTTATAAAACACTTCAAAATTAATTATTTTTCACAATTAATTTCAATAGTTTAGTTAAAACTTTTTAACAAAAAAATAGTACAGATTAGTTATTAACAATTTTACTGAAATTAATTTTGTTTTTCATTCTTTTTGCCTTTTTTCTCTTTTTCATTTGTGAATATAGAGTAGCCTATTCCGATACTGTACCAAGGTTTTCCATTATAGTCCCAATCAAAGGTAGATTGATTTATTCTCTTTAGGTGGTCAACTCCAGTAAATACTCCAATTTGTATCCTGTTATATTGAACCATAAGTCCAAAAGATAATGATAAGGCGGTAAAATCATTTGTAACTGACAGTAAATTATGATTGTTACTTACAGAAACAGAGTCAAGATTAATATTTGAAATACTAAATCCTCCTAAGATAGAAAGATTCCAAGGGTTATCATTTCTATGGTTAAGCTTGTAACCTATTGCAGTTCCAAAATTAACACTTCCTGTGAAGTCTTCTAGTTTTTGATTATTAAATCTAGCTTTAAATGGAAACGTCATTACGGCTAAATTTAGACTATGTGCAATTCTATACGAAGAGTGTTTCTCTATGTCTTTTTTAGAAACAATAAAATACTTTTGTTTAAGACCGTAATCCCTAGAATTAACTTTTTCTGAAGATAATATATCAAAATTATCTTTGCTTCCGTAGTAATTGTATTTATAAAAATTAGAAGTTGGTTTTAGTGTTTTTAAAGAATCATCGTTTTTTGATGTGTCTCGCTCTTTTTCTGGATAATCAGTTGTATAGTCTAATATTTTAATTAAAAGACTATCGTTATTATGCTCTTTCACAACATAAAATTTTTGACTAATTTTAGATAATTGGTAAATATAATTACCATTTACAATATTGTAGTCCCCATTTATATTTTTTGATTCTTTCATTGGAATGATGCTTTTCCAATTATACAATGTACCTAAATATATATCTTGTTTTTCCTCTTGAGAATATAAACATAGCACAGATGAAAATGTAACACTTAGAAAAAATATTTTTATTAGACTTGAGTTCATAGGTTAAATTTTAGTAAGTTGTTGATTACAAGATAGTAATAAAGTTGATATTAAAGATATCTTGACAAATAATTATTTAAACAACATTCTTGACAAGAATACCTATTTTGTTATATTAAAGTAACTCAAGATGTTCTTTACAAATTACTATTTTCATTGTATTGAATGTATCATGTTAATACTATTGTTTAAGGCATCTTGGGGTATCATATTGATACGAAAAAAAACAAAGAGTTTAACTCTTTGTTTTTTTATTTAATATAATGATGTGTAAGCATCAATGAAAAGGCATCAAACAAACCTGTTTGGTAATGTTCTGATTGTGTATTTCTACGTAAGTTTGGCATTCGATGTTTTAACTCTGGATACCATTTACATATTGTTTTGTTAATATGGTATTTGGTATTCTTTCCAAATTGGTCAAATACGTTTTTTATATCGTCTCTAGTATAAGTATAAACATTAAGCCCTCTATTTTCTGCCTCTAGTTTAAAAGCTTCAATCATCTTTTTTGTTCTTCTGCTAATACGTTTGTCGCTTTGTAAGTATCCACGAATAACTACTATTGAAGGTTCATATATTTCTAAGAATTTTCTTAATCGTTTTATATATCTTTCTTTTGATAGAGGGAGAATTCGTGCTACCCCATAGTTAATAATTTCTTTTGGATTATCAGATATAATATACCCCATGCCTACACCGTTAGGATAGAGTGTTAAAACAAGTTCGTTATTATTGTTATCCTTCATACTGACAATCTTTATCTACGAGTCGGTCAATAATGGTATCTATTCCGTTAATTCGTTGATTAAGATTAGGAGGCTCTTTATCACTTCCCTGTTTGATTTCAAGTAAAGTGTCTTTTAAAGTAACAGCATTTCGTAAGCACTTTTTTATTGTTTCGGGGTATTGTTTTTTAAATAGTTTCTCGATAGGAATCGCAAGAATTAACTTATACGCAAGTATAATATTTAGGCCTGATTCTTTTCTTCCTGATTCTATCTTAGAAAGATTACCAGCATCCATTCCAATCATGAACGCCATGTCCTTGAGTGAAATACCAATTCTCTTTCTAAAGGTTTGTAAATAATTTAGTGAATGTATCATGTTTTTTTATGATGTTTATTTATTTTAAACACCGGTATGATACATTTTACTAAAACTATTTGTTTTGTTATAGGTATGCAATAATGTATAGAACAATTTTTTTTCGCTCACGCTTCATTTTTTATTATTATGCAGAATTAGATGTTACGGTTTTCTATATTTAAAATTTGGTTTGGATAATCCGAGCGTAGTTACTTCTCTGTACTCTTTTGTATGTTTAATTATTGTAGAGTGCAGATACTTCCCATCTTTGAGTGTAGTATTTGCATAGGTGTATATAAAAATAGGGGAATAAAATAATTTTGTAGCATGTCGTCTTTGTTTGGAGGTATGCATTGGTGTACCATTTTGATTTTTAATGGAGATGTAGTTTTTAAAATATAATGAGGCTATGCCATCAGAAACAGCTCTTCGTGATAGTCCTGTTTTTTTTACAAAAAACTGATTTGATATCCAGTCCCATTCTTTTGGTTTCCCCGTCTTCTTATCTATCCAACCAAAGGTCTGACGTATTACTATTAATAGTATTTTTAATTCTGCATATCCTAATTTAGATAAATGTATGTCGAATATAATATTGGGTACATTGGTGTGATGGAAATAGCTCATTTATTAATATTAGCTATTAAAAGATGAGCTATATAGATAGCTTGAATTGTCTAAATTAAAATAATATAAGAACCTTTAGAAACAATAATCCCTCATTGGTATTTAATCAATGAGGGATTAATTAAAAATATATTTCACTAAATTTCTATTTTTTAACCACTTTACCATTACCAACACTTAACCCCGTATTGGTATCAACTAACTTATAAAAATAAACACCTTTAGTAAATTTTGAAGTATTAACTGTTGTTGAGTTTGAATTATTAATAGCTTGAGTATGTACCAATTTACCGTTAACATCAAACACACTTAATGTACCATTTGTAAGTTGGTTATAACTTAAGTTTAATGTGTTTGTAAATGGACTTGGATAGGCAGTTAAACTAGTAGATTCATTTTCATCTACAGTCAACAACTCTTCAATTAAGTTTTGTGGTGTACCTGCGCCATTTGTAGTTTTATAAATACCTGATGTGGTAACTGCATAACCAATGCTGTCATTAACCATGTGAAAGTTTTGAAAGTTAGTGTACATATTTGTACCTAAATTATCAATTTCCATAAACCACCATGTTTCACCGCCATCAAATGTTTTTATAGTACCGGGAAAAGCACCACTTATGTAACCAATACTATCATCTATCATTTGGATATCGAATAAACCGTTAAAATTTAAGTTTTTATAAGTCCATGTTACACCCATGTCATCACTATATAAATATTGAGTACCCGTCCATGTTTCACCAATTATTATAATTCTATTTTCATAGTAAACTGCTTGTACCAAATATTGATTACCAATAATTGGAATAGTTAAATCCATATAAGTCCATTCAATATTTTGATTATCTAACATTATCCAAGTAGCACTGCTCATCCCCATTACTACATCATTATATCGACTAAAGTTTCTAATGCCATATGGTAGCGTTGGATCACTACCCCAAGTGACACCACCATCTAAAGTTCGTAAAAATTCAGTACCTCCATCTTGATAAGCAATGTAGCCAGTATCTTTATTTATAAATTGCATGGCATACCAACGGCTTGTAATATCCATTACATCATTAATATCTAACGAAAACCAACTATCGCCATAATTAATAGTTTTTAGTACATCACCATTACAAGAAATATAACCAATTGAATCATTATTTGGAAAATCTATTGCATAACCACCTGTATTAAAAGGGTAATTTACTACAACATCAGATAATTTTGTAGTATCCCAACTATTACCAGCATTCTGAGTTCTCAAAATAATACCTGTCACATTGAAATTACCAACCACAAAACCAGTATCTTGGTTAATAAAATGAATATCTCTTATACCGTAATTAACTAATTCATTTGAAGGTATTTCTGGTGAAATTAATTCCCATTGGCTAAATGCCAATGGGGTATTAATTAAGAATAATAGATATATTAAATACTTCATATTATTGTTTTATAAATTTAGTAGAATAGACAGTTACTTTGTCATACCCTTTCACTACATAAACTCCTTTTGCTAAATGGCTTATGTTTACTGATTTTAGGTTATTCTTAGTTAAAGTTACCACTAATTTACCGTCTAAGCTGTAAATTTCTAACTTATTTAATCCGTTTGCCTCAATATGTAATACATCTGTTTGGTTAGGATTAGGATAAACAGAAAATTGTAAACTTGAATTTTCTTTTATACCTACTCCAACTAGTGGTCCTGCCATATTTACACCAGACACATCAAAACGACCCGCAAACTCACACGTATTTCCTGCACCTTGACCGTTAAACCAATCAATACTTCCAAAAGTATCATCTAACTCCCAGTAAGGTAATTTAATCACATCTTTTTCGGCATCAGTTGCATTTGGAAAATCATTATCAATTAATTGATTAATAACATCAGAACTTCCACCAAAATACAAATGATTATTGTTAGTAATTGTAAGTGGCTTTATCATGCTTGGTTTATAACCACTTACGTAAGTAGACCATATATATTCATCATTAGCATTAAACCCAATAATAAAACTATTAGCATTTATTTTAAATGCACCAGTCAACCCTGAATTAGTAGTTTTCATTTTTTGATAAAAACCAACAGGCTGTGTATTCGGTGTTGGTATATTATATGCATTAGGTGTTGCGGTGGCATCACAATATGTTATGCCCTGACTACCTGTAATGTATAAATTATCATTTGAATCAAACGCAATTTCTTGTAAACGAGATGAGGTGAGGTGAGCATCATCTGTAGCAGATGGACTAAAGTAATTAGCAGACTGTATTCCGCCATTTGCATCTGTTTTAAAAATAAAACCTGCATTACTTAAACCTCCATTGCTTAATGAAATTAATGACCTATTAGGCTGATTATAGGCTAAAGGATTAGCAGATGCATGATGCGTAAAATCGCCACCATAAACTTCCCCAACAAAATAAATACTCGTTCCATCAGGTGTAAATGAAACATCATTTCCTCTATCGCCATTTGACGTATAATAAACATTACCATATTGCAACTGAGAAGCTGTCGCAGTGACATTTGAAAATGAATTAATATAATATGAGAAATCTAAATTACCAGATAAGTTCATTTTAGCAACAAATGCATTTGTTAAATCAGGATTACCTGAACTGTAAAAATCATAACCAACAGGTGCATTAACAATGGGTAAATTTTGATCAACTGTTTCTCCTGTAATGGCAATTGCATCAACGCCATTGTAGTCAATACCGTAAATATTAGTATTAGCAGTAGATGCTACTGAACTACCAAAGGCAGTACCGTGCATATATATACCATTTTTAAATATACCTAAAAACCCCGTTCCGTTTAATGAATGATAAAAAATATCATTAGGCATAGTACTTGGACTCAATCCTGCTCTACTACCAACAGCATAAAGAGAACCACCTATTAATTCACAGTCTCTAAAACCTGTTCCAGAATTAGCTCCCGATAATTCAAATTTGGTAGACCACAACGTTTGTCCGTTTTGATCTAGCTCTAATAAGAAAGAAGTTCCTAAACTAGCAGATTGATAAGCAGCTGCATTTACTGAAGAGGTTGGGAAATCCGTAGATGAACTAAAACCTACTGCATAAATTTCTGTTCCTAAATCATTCACCGCTACCCCTGTTGCGTCATCAGTACCTGTTCCTCCAAAATAGGTTGACCATTGTATCTCCACATTATCATTTAATTTCATTATAGTAATATCATACTCTCCAATAGAAAAAGGAAATACTCCTGATGATGTAGGAAAAGAGCCATCAAATGAATTATCATATACAGTTCCCACATAATACGTATTATTATTAGCATCATGGTCAATTTTAAATATTGATGCACCAAAAGATTGTTGACCAGGGTTTCTAATGTATGAACACCAATTAAAATTATCAGTTGGGCTTTTAGTTTGTAAGGTTGGTCCTTTTTCTTTTAATTGAATCACTCTAATTGTGTTTGTATTATTAATAGGGTTTGCCATGTTAAATGACAGTGTATTAGCTGTTAATACATACATACAGTTAATAAGTGTAGTATCTAATAATACGGTATCTATCTGATAGCAAGTTGGTCTTTCAAATATTTGTTCAAAACCATCTATAGTGGTATGTAAATTACCTACTCCATCAATACTATGTTCACCACCCATTAAAGACAAATTGATATTATTTGCATTGGCACCATTATGGTTTACAAAATTTAATACCATACCGTGTCTATTTTCTCCAATTACTAAATCTATGTGTTCATACAAACTTGGGTAAACAACAGTTTTATACCCATTTATGCGTTCACGCTTTAAACCAGTGTAATAGTAATTGTTAAAATAATCGACATTAACAAGTCCTGTGGGTTCAACTACATTAGCTCCCATAAATTTAAAATCCCATCTTTTTAAGGTATCTAATGTTACCGTGTCTTGGTCACCCACAAAATGCGTAAATGAAATTTTATCATTAAACAAATAATACCCATCATCATTATCATATCCATAATATGCTAAATCTTTAATAGTAGAGCCATCCATTTTCTTAATTTGATTGACATACTGAAAATAGGCTAAATTACCAGATGCTACTAAAGACACATCTGCAATTTCTTGTGCGTAATATTGACTTAATTTTGTTAAGTCAGTTTGGTACAGAATATTGTTTTCCTTTTGTGAAGCTATTAATACTTCTCCATCAGAATTTAATTCAATACCACCTGCATATTTACCTGCTTTTTTATGTCTCCATTGTAAATTACCATCTTGTCCAATTTTGTAAGTTAATACATAATTAATTTGTCCATTTATTTCATTCGTTAAACAAATAACTGAGTTGTTTGAAAGGGCAAAACAAGGATTACTAAAATCTGTACCGTTTCCGTAATATGGCTTAGACCATTCTATGTTACCTGTATTATTAACCTTTCTTAAAGTAACTTCTGAATCAGAATTATGTAATGACATCACATAAGTAAAGTTACCATCTATTTTAATAGTTTCTTTAGCATTAAACTTACAATCAAATCCTAAGTTTACATCCCAAATAGCAGTTGTGTTATTTTGAATTTTATATAAGTGACCTTGGTTATTTTGTGTCGCATTTAATGTGGCATAAACTATGTTACCACTTGCATCATAAGTTGAGTATACTAATTCATCATCCACATTTATTCTCCACTCCTGAGTTAAATTTGAATTAAGTTGTGTTAAATAAGAGTGATTTATACCATTTGTATTACTCCCAATTAATAGTTTTCCACTTCTTTCATGTAAGCTCAATAAATGATTATCACCAGTTGTATAATTGTATTGATTTTGTAAAACTCCTATGTTATTTAATTGTCCTACAAAAACATTTAATATGGACGATACTTCATACTCAGCTGTAAAGTATATTGAACCATTTGAACCAATAAATATATCATTGGGTATATTTATATCTCCTGCGGTAAGTGTATATTGCCATAATAAACTACCTGTTGGTGAGTATTTTAAAACAATAGTTCTAAATCCACTTAAGGTTTCAACTTTACCAAGGGTATAAATATTGTTATTTTGGTCTATTACACTTTTTATCCCTTTGTCGTTACTTCCAACATTATATTCCTGCTCCCATAATAAAGTACCATTAGGGTCTACTTTAGTAGTGGTAATGTTTTCTCCTTCAGTAGTACTATAATTAACACCTGTTAAAATTGAATTTTGACTATCATCTAATGTGATTTTTGGTGGTTTTAGTGAGTTTTGACTTCCACTATTCTCAGTCCACTCTTGCGTTGCCATATTCTGACTAATTCCATTTAATCCAAAGCACAACATTGTACTACTAAATAGAAATGATAATTTTCTGTTCATAAATTTTGGTTTTAATTGTTATTAAATTTTTAACTTTAAAAAAGTACATCAATATAAAAATCAAAACTTACCACCTTATTTTTGGGTCTATCTTGGGAATATTATTTTGTGATTCTTTTCATAAGTTGGTTAAAGATACATTAGATTAAACTGTTAATTACAAAACAGTTACCTTAGTTTTACTCAGGATGTAATAAAGGGGCAAACAACCCTATTGAGTAGGGTTGTTTGCCCCTATAGCTAAAAAGGTATTATTTTTTTACTCAATTTCGTAATCCTATTTATTAAAATAATGAAAAATATTCAACTATTTAATGAGTAATTGAGGTATTGTAAATTAGTTTAAATGCATTATTTTTGCTTAATAATAGTTCTTTTGAAAAGTTTAAAAACAGAGACCTAAATTAAGTCTCTGTTTTTGTGTAAACATTAGATATTTATATTATAAATTATGCCTATTACTATTATATTTATTTTAACATTTATTGATTACCTATATTCTGTTTTATTTTTAGATTATTATTTATAGTAATGTTATCTTTTTTACTTCAATCTGAAATTCAACTATCTAATCCTGCAATTGATGAGTTTACAAAAGTATTAAAAGTAGATATTGGAATCGAATCAGTCAATAAACTAAGTAGAGAAGAAATAAATCATTTTGCAGTAAGCATAATGATTTTAATTATAACTCAATATAAAATAAAGAAATTAAGTTTATAAAAACATAGACAGATTTTATTATTGAGCTATAATATTAAGGCTAAACTCAAACATATTTAATAACTGTATAGAAGCAACACGCTTATATACAAAGACGAGGTAATAACATTCTTGAGTTTAGCGACAGAGAAATATATGTTATTGCCTCTTTTTTGTTTAAAATTATGAATGATATATATACTTATGGAGCTTATACAAGAAAATCTTCTGAATCAGAAGATAAACAAGTACAATCAATACCTCGACAAAAAGATGATATTGAAGAAATAATCGTAAAGGATAATCTAATAATTCACAAAGGAATTATTGAAGAAACTAAGTCTGCTTTTAGTCCAGGGCGAGAAGGGTTTAATTCCCTTGTCAAAGATACTCAAAAAGGAATCATTAATTCGTGGATTTGTTGGCATGCTAATCGTCTCTCGAGAAACCCAATTGATGCAGGTATGATAATTTATTTAATGGATACAGGTAAACTACATCATATTAGAACTCAACACAGAATATATCATAATACACCTACGGATAAAATGATGTTGCAAATTGAATTTACAATGTCAAAAAAAGATTCAGATGATAAAAGTGTAGCTGTAAGAAGTGGACTTAAGAAAAGATATAAAAAAGGCTTGCCTTGTGGTAAAGCACCTATTGGCTATCTAAATGATAAATCTCAAGAAAAGGGAGATAGAGGTTGGTTGGTCGATGAGGGTAGAATTAGTAAATTAAAACTATTGTTTAACCGTTTTCTTAAAGGTAATGATTCAATTAGTTCAATTACAGAATATGCTCAGAAAGAATTATCACTGACAACGCACCAGAGTAAACGTCAGGGAGGAATTTTGGTTGGTAAGGCATTTGTCCATCATGTCCTTAAAAATTCAATCTATGCAGGTTTTTTCTACTCTAAGGATGAGTATGGAAGAGGGAGAACTTTAAGGGTTCTTGATAAAAAAATTCCACGAGTAATTACAGAAGAAGAACATTATAGAATATGTAATATTCTTGGCGAAAGAGCAACTCCTAAAACTCAGTTCCATCAAACACCTTATTCAGGGTACATTTTTGGGAGTGATGGTAATTATATGGGAGCTGATGTTAAATACCAAATAATATGTGATTGTAAATATAAGTTTGCTCACAGAAACAAAGAGAGGTGTCCTAAATGTGATTTGAAAGTTATAAACATGAAAAATCCAGTTAACTTAAATTATACCTATTATTTTAATATTAAAAGAAGACGAAAAGGTTTGAAGACAAAAAGTGTTTCTGAAAATAAGATTGATGAAATACTGATTAATTTTATGAAAGAAGAAATGTCTTTGTCTGATAATATCTATAAGGTTTGTAAAAAATACTTAAAAGAGATTCGTGATAGCGAATTGGAAAAGGATAAAAAATTGTTAAAAGTATACAGAAAGGAGATGACTCTTCTTGATGGGAAAAAATCAAAATTAAAAAGATTATTTATTAATGGGATAATTTCAGAAGATGAATTTAAGGAAGACTTAAAATCATTACAGGATAATTTGTTGATTAGAAAGACTTCATCCGAAAATACTAAAATTTGGTTTGATGATATGAATAAAATACTTGATTTAAGTTTAGATTTTGAAGATGTTATCAAGAATGGTGGCTATAAAGGTAAAAAAGAAGTGCTTGAACTACTTTGTTCGAACCTAAGTTGGAATGAGGAAATATTGAGTGTAGCAAAGGCGGATTGGCTAAAGGTGTACATCCTAGGGCGGAATGAAATATTAGGTAAAAATAGGGTGTTCGAACCTGAAAATAACGTTGATTTTAAAGGACAAAACACCCTTTTAGAGGTGTCTTGTCCAACTGTGCTGGGATGGTTAAACGATGTACGATTAATGAGGGTTAAAAGAACCCCTTCATTGTCAAATAAGAAATATTGGATACGTTCGAAAGATAGAAATACAATTTAAGGTACTGATTGCACAGTTAAGAATAACTTGTATATATTAAAACAACCTTAGAGTGGTTGTTTTTTATCCGACAATAATATTTTTAACGGCTCCAATATGCCAATAGTAATCATCATTTATAAGAACGGGATTATAATTTAAATCTAAAGCTTCAATGTTTAAAGAATTAGCTATAATATTTTTTTGATTAAATGGAAGGTTTCTATCTAAAGCCATCAATTCTATGTTTTTCATTATTGTAAAATCAATAATTTCTCCATTACTTAATGTGAGCCAGACATGTACCTTTAGCTTATCTCCAAATGTAAATTTATTTTTAAGAAAATGTTCTAAGTAGCTCTTTTTACATGAGAAAATTTCACCACCGAGTCGGCTGACACTTCCTGTGGTTACGAATACGTCATCGTTTAAGTAATCAGCTACAATTTCTTTCATTTGAAAGCTCACATTTGTACAATCGTAGTGAGCAACTTCATCAGTTACCTTATATTCTTCTAAAAATATTTGATATAAATCGTTTAGGATTTTTTCGTTCAATATTTTCTTTTTTGTATTCAAAATAATTGAAGAAGTATCAAATCCAAGACTGTCAGTATATTCAACTGCCTTAAAAAATGTATTTAAGTATCCTTTCATATATTTAAGTTTGTTTTTCACAAGATAATTATTCAGTACAACTTGTATTAAGATTGTTTGTAAAATTATTTACTAAACTAATTAATCATAGTTTAGGTAAATATAAGGTATCTTTATAAAAAGAAAAAATATGATTCCATTTATTCCAATTGCAGCAGTAGCATTACTTGGTAAGTTAATTTATGAAGCTGTAAAAGAGCAACCTGATTATAGTGAAATAGATCATGAGAATGTCTATGTAGATTATATGATTAATCAAGATAAAGAAAAATTGACCAGTACTATTTTGAAACAAAAAACTACAAGAGCTGTAAATAAAATACAGAAAGAATATAAAGGTTTTAAGATTGGGAAGTCAGGTAATCCTAAAGAGAGACAAGGTAGTACTGATTATACAAAATATAAAGGAATGTATGTTTTGTGTGCAAGTAGTGATTCTGATGTTATTTCAGATTTGGAGGGTTATTATAATGAAAAATATATCAAACATAAAAAGAATGATAATAAAAAAGAAGGGTCTGCTGGTGTGACAACAGATTCAAATGGAGTTCACTATTTATATGTGTCGGTAAGGTAATTTTATTTTAGAAATTAATGTTTCTCCAATTAGCTTCAATCCAATCTCTAATTTTAGTTTGACTTCTTATGTCTGAAGGGACTTTATCCCTTATGATTCTTTCTACTTTTATGGCAGATTTTATTTGTTTCAATTTATGAATTTCACAAAATTTATTTACAAAATATAAAATTTCGTATCCTTCTTTTCTATTCAGCAATGAACTATCTATAGGACCTGTGATTTTAGGATTGTCGCCTGAAATAGCAACCCAAGAGTAGTCTTTATAGTATAGGTCTTCTTTTTTTATTAATCCCATAATTTATTTAATTATATGTGTATTCATATTCAATAGAATCAGCAGTTTTATTAATGATTCCTATTCTATCTTGAGCTATTAATTCTTTTAAGTATTGAGGAGTTAAAATACCAACAATTGCTTTTGCAATTAAGTCATCATATTCATAAGGACCAAATTCAATTTGTGGTTTTGTCATTGTTGTTAGACCAGATATCTTTATTTTTAGTTTTCTCATATTTGTTTCATATTTATTGATAATAACGGTTTTCATTTGTTATTGGTTGCCAGTCTTTACAATTTTAACTTATCTATATTCCCTTCTCATATCATTCATACTATATGAATGAATCCATCTTTAAATCCAGAAATTTCATATTTTGCAAAGGTTGATTTTAGAAACGATAGAAGGCTTTTTGGTATAGCTCAAAATTCACGTTTAAATTCAATGTATATTCTTGGGAAGACAGGTAGTGGTAAAACAAACCTTATGAAAACCTTGATGTATCAAGATGTAATACACAAAAGAGGGTTCTGTCTTTTTGATGTGAACGGAGATGTCCTTAAGGAAGTATTGTCTTTAATACCTAAAGAAAGAGATAAGGATATTGTGTATTTAGATGCAGGAAATATCAATCAAGAATGGGGATATAATCCTTTGCGTAAGGTAGCGTATCAAACTCGCCCATTAATTGCTTCGTCAATACTTGAGACTTTTAAGAAACTTTGGGGTACACAAAGTTGGGGTTTAAAGCTTGAATATATTTTAAGGAATACCATCTTAACTCTTTTAGACCAAGATAAAGCAAGTTTCGAGGATATTCCTCGTTTGTTACTTGATGAGTCATATAGGGCTTTATGTATTTCAAAAATTATTAATTCTCATGTTAAAAGATTTTGGTTATTGGAATATCCAAAGTATTCAAAATCTGATATTTTACCCGTACTTAATAAGGTGGGGAGTTTTTTATCTGTTCCTGTTTTGAATAAAATTCTTACCAAAAACACGAAACAATTATCCTTACGTTCTATCATGGATAATGAGAAAATATTTTTAGTGAATTTAGCAAAAGGACAAGTTGGTTCTGATGGTGCTCACTTACTTGGCTCATTACTTTTGACTTCCCTTTCGTCTGCTTCGTTTACACGAGTTGATACAGAACCCTCTGAGCGTAAACCATTTCATATATATCTTGATGAGTTTCAAAATTATACAACTGGAAGTCTTGTAAACTCCTTATCAGAATTGAGAAAGTTCGGTGTCAGCTTCATTCTTGCACATCAATATTTACATCAAATTTCTAATGATATTAGAAACGCAGTATTAGGTAATGTTGGTACAATAATATGTTTTACACTTGGACAAGCTGATTCAGTCTATATGGCGAAAGAATTCTATCCTGTGTTTGAAACACAAGATTTTATCAACCTTCCCCATTACTCAATTTATCTAAAGCTATTAGTAGATGGTAAAACCTTACAAGGTTTTTCAGCTACAACCATTCGTATTGAGGACTTAAAATACAATTTAGAGTATCTATCTGGTGGGTAGTGTCTAGGATAGAGTAGGAGTAGAGAGTTCTTTATTAAAAATAACCTAATAAAAATATTAAAACAATAATAAATTATTATGGAGGTAAGGTTAAGATGTTACCTCACATACTACCCTTGATACCAAGGCATACTATTTATACTGAATGTTTTGCAGGAGGTTTGGCGGTATTCTTTGCAAAAGAAAAAGCAAAGACTGAGATTATAAATGACATAAACGCTTTCATTCCCAACTTCTATAATATGCTTGTGAATGACTTTGATAATCTTAAAAAAAAGATTGATGGAACACCCTATTCAAGAGCTATGTATAAAGTGGCGTTGGTGATGTATAAAACGCCTCATTTGTTTAATGATTTACAGAAAGGGTGGGCGTTTTTCATTCTCACTAACCAAGGCTTTAGTGGTCAAATCGGTTCATTTGGATGTTACTCTTTAGGTACGAAATCTGCTTGGTGGGTAAAACAAAAGAAGTTACTGACCCCAGAGCTAAAAGAACGCTTTGATGGTGTGCAAATTGAATGTACAGACGCTTTAAATATATTGAAGTTGAGAGATAAAGAAGGTCTAAGTTTTCACTTTATTGACCCTCCTTATTTTAATAGTGATTGTGGTCATTATGGTAATTATACTGAGAAAGATTTCAAAGACTTATTAGAACTTCTTTCAACAATGAAAGGTAAGTTTCTACTTTCAAGTTACCCATCTGATATTCTTTCAGAATATACAAAGATGAATGGTTGGACTACAAAGATTATTGAAGCTAAAGTTTCAGCTTCACACACTAAAGACGGTAAACAAAAAAAGAAGTATGAGGTTTTGACTTATAACTACACCTTTGAAAACGAATAGGTTCATAATATTAAATACTAAAACAACTAAATATGAAAAACATCCTAGTATTAGATGGTAAAAAAGAATGTGCGTATGAAGTACAGATCCAATACAAAAGACCTTTGTTTAATAAGATGATACACATTCAAAGTTCAAAAGATATTCATGCTCTTATGCGTGATTATATTGCTGATTTAGACTTAGACTTTAAAGAGTATATATGGCTTATTTGTCTATCGAGAGCAAACAAAGTTCTATCAGTATCATGTATGGGTAAAGGAACTGTTGAAGGGGTTGCTGTTAGTGTAAGTGAAATTATACAAATAGCACTTTTAGTTCATGCCTCGGGAGTAGTTTTGGTACATAATCATCCCTCTGGAGCATTGAAACCATCGACTCTTGATAAGTATCTTACAAAGAAAGTTATGTTGTGTGCAAGTTTGTATGACATATTACTTCTTGACCACATGATACTTACTACGGAGAGTTATTTGTCTATGGCTGATGATTGTATTATGCCAATTGAAAATATTAAAAATTATTTCAAAATGTAAATTTAAAATAGAATATAATGGCAAAGAAAAATGAAGAAGTCGAAAAGACTTTAGAGGTTAACTTAATGGATAACCTTATTATGAAGATTCAAGGGAAACAGGCTCGTCTTGAACAGATAGAGATAACAATTGAAACAGTTAAAACTGAGAAAAAAGAGGTTGTTGATGAAGTTAAAATGTTACTTAAAGATTTAGCTCATTTTATGAAATATCTCAATCCAGAACAACAAGAGCATATCAAAAGTCTTGGCTTAGATGTTCAAGAAGATGCAAGTAGTAATATTGTTTGTAAAATAGTTCTTGATATTATGATGAAGGATAAAAAGCCTATTTCTAATGAAAAGTTACATCATGCTTATTTAGATTCTTTAGATGAAGGTAAAGAAGGTGTGAATTACACAGCTTTTAATATCGCTTTGAGACCTTTGTTAAGTAAACAATTATTAAAGAAAAAAATAGTTGATGATGGAGGTAGTTCTCGAACAAATATTATCTCACTTAATGAGAATAATAAAGAAAAATAACATACAAAAGGACGTTCTATTGAACGTCCTTTTTATCATGTAGCATTTTTAGTATATCATTAATCCTTACTTGATGAGGGTAAATGATTAAAATGACCTTACTGGGCGTGAATACATTTCATAGAACTCTGTATCTGTATTCATTCCATTTGCAAATGAAAAATAATAAAAGAAATCTTCAAAATTATTACCTCCCGCTGGTGTATTTGTCCAATATGAATTATAGATAGTACTACCACTACCAAAGTTTGTGAGAAGTCCTGTTGTGTATAGATTAGTATATATTGTTTGCATTGAATATTTACTTGGTAAAAACCAGTCATCATATCCGCCACTTGTATACGTATCACATTCAATAACAGATTGTACATGGGTATAGGTTGTTTGGTTATGATAGGTAGAAACAATTAAACCGTGCGTCCCGTCACAATTAAGTGAAGCGATCATACCTCCTTGATACATATCTCCTATAGATAATGTTGGAGGATTGATATTTGTTGTTGTACTTACTTCATTGGAATAGAATGTACCAAATTCATTGATTGCATACTGTCTAATGTAGTATGTGGTGGAGGGGATAAGATTATTAATTGTAAAATATTCTGTGCTACTACTTTGTGTAATATCTGATGTTGTTGGGGTTGGACTTGTTCCGTAACAAATACCCTTATCTGTTATCGTATATGAACCATAAGCAAATGAGTGTAGTTTTATAATGTTATGTCCGTAACATGTTATTTCGCAAGATATATTTAAGCTTTCATCTGCTGTTACCTCCTCTTCTTCTATGATAGGTTCTTCTACTATTGGAGTTATTGATATAGGTTTTGATTCTTCCTTTTTACAGGAAAATAGAACTAGTGCAGACAACAATCCTATACTTAGTAAATATTTATTTTTCATTTTGTTTTTTTTAATAAAACAGAGGGGCTAACCCTCTGTTTCTTAGTGAGTACTTCTTACTTTAATTCACAGTTTCTGTATGCATTTGATTTAGCACCACAAATGTTTTTTGCACTGCTTTTTGTTTGGTCAACGATATTGGATGTGTTTACTTCTCCATTGTCGATATTAATACATTCACAAATTCTATTCTTTTTACATGATGCAAATAGTAATACTGTTAGTACTGAGAAAATCATAATTTTTTTCATAATCTATTTATTTTTATATCTCTATTGGCTCTCATAGAAATGGATATGTATATAGTTTGCAATGAACCTTTTGCAGTGCAAACATACATAAAAAATCAAAAACACGACTAATAAGTCGTGTTTTGTTTATCAGAATAGCAATACTTTAACATAGTGAGAAAATTAAATATGTTAAAAGAGGAAGAATATATATTAGAAGGTATTGGAAAACGTATCAAGTCATTGCGAAAAGAAAAAAATATCACACAATTTGATATTGCATCTTTATCTGATATTGATGTGAGACTAATACAAAGACTTGAGGCTGGTAAAACTGATGTACGCATTACAACAATTTATAAAGTAGCTAAAGGTTTTAATATGTCATTTGTTGAGTTTTTTACTTACGAAAAAGGATAGTTTTTTCTCTATCGAAATATTTTAAATTATTCATTTGTTATATACATACCATTATATTCTAAATGGTGTTTTGTCGGATTTTCTTTTATATATTCAAAAATTTCTTTTTGCATATCAAGATTTAAATCTTTCATATAGGTCTCGTTAAAATCTAGAATAATGAAAATATATCTTGCTGATCTATATTTTTCACCTTTTTTTGCTCTGTCTTGATTCCAGTAATCTATCGCATTAATCTGTCCTTGGTTATAATCTTTCTCTTTAAATAGACGTCCAACATTGTAAGCTCTGAGATAGGCTATTTCAAGATTTGATATCAGTTGATTTTTTTTAAGAGAGAACTTTATTATTTTTCCATTTACTTTAGCGCGACCATTAGGAATGTTTCCCCAATTTTTGCTGTTCTTTGAATATCTTACCGTTCGGGGTAATGAGGCATCTGCTGTTCCAGTTAAAATTATCTTATAAAAATTTGCATAATTCATATTGTTAATGGGTGTCATCATATCAACTCGTATAAAATCTATTGTGCTCGAAATGATAAAATTTATTGTGTCATTCATGTAGGTTCCTGGTGTAAAATAATTTCCTCCATAACTAACATCAAAAATGTATTTCATGTCCTTACCATCAAACTCCTGAGTAAAACTAAATTGAACCTTTGTGGCAAATTCTTTGCCATACATAAATTTTAAAGTATCGTAATTAAGATTTTCAGCTATACTTTTCAAAACATTACCACTATGTTTATTTTTTAGTTCAGCTAATAAAACTCTCATAAGAGAGTCTTGATAAAGGCTGTCTCTTGTCTCTTTAACCTTTATTAATGAATCTAAATGTTTTTTTATATTCAACATATCGCTATCATGAATATTATATTTTTTGACTATTTTATTTTTTGATAATTCCTCATTATTCCAAAGGTTAATTACTAAAACAATTTCATTTAGACCAATAATCAATGTGTCTAATTTTGTTTCATTGTTATAATTAATAAGATAGTCTTTGAATGTACGATTATATTTTTCTGTATACAGGTATTTAAACAATTGCTCTTTGTCTTTAATCTCACTAGGTATTTCTTTTACTTTCTGTAATACTTCTTTTGATTTATCATATTTCCCTTTTTGATATAATTTGAGAGAACGATGAATATGGTATTTATCTGATAATGATTGTGATTGTACTGAAAGGTTAATAATTAGATAAAAGGTTATAAAAATATATTTCATATTACTTAGTTTAATATTTTGACTTTTAACCAACACCTATATCCAAAGGATATTTCTTCTAAAATTATTTCATCAGAAATTACATTCAATTGAATAGGGTAAGAAACATAATCTTTTTGAGATTGAGTATTCATTTTATCAAACAAATAAAAATACTCTCCTTTTCTATATGTTATAGTCTTAGGGATTTTTCTTTTTAGTAATGTATCATCAATATTTGCAATATTAAAATAGACCTCGTACCAAGTGCTATTAGATACCCCACCAATACAAATATACTTAGTCGACCCTTTTAATATGTGGTCAGGACGTAAGGGCGGAGTGTAATTAGACTCTTCTTGTAGAGTAATTGTTGTTAAGTTTTCTTTAACTTTATAAGAATCAATATTTTCTTTGTGTTCAATAGTATTAAGTATATTATGCTGCTTTGTGTCTAGAGTTTCTTCATTTTGTCCTCCTGAACTAGCTCCCCCTGTTTGTCCTCCTCCTCCTGAATTTCCCTCCTCTGTTCGCCATAAAGGAAAATTAGCCCAAATGTTCTCTCCTGTCTTACTCTCATAAATGAGATAAAATATAATAAATATGAAAATTAAATATGTAATTATTTTCAGTATTCTATTTCTTAATTTAAATGAAAAATTTTTATTAAGAAAGAATTGTAACCGATAAATAAATATTGAGAATAATGTTCCTAATACAATTGAGAATATCCAATACTCTATTTTAAGTTTTTCATTTGCCCAAAAATAATTGAATACGCAAATTAGTAAAAAAGCTATAGAAGCAATTGTTAATCCAATAATTGGTAACAGCTTTAATTCTCTATTAGTTTTACTCATGTTTTGACATTTGATAATGTAAATATAAAAAAACCTCTTAAAGATAAGAGATTTAAGGTGTTAAGTTTTAAATACTCTTGCTAAAAAAGCAAGAATATTAAAGCTATAAGGATAAATAATCTGACAATCTTATATACTTCATATAGATTATGTATTTCTGGTTTTTTTGTTTGCTGTTTAACTATATCTTCTTGTGAAGCAGTGAAAACAGCTAAAGTTGTAATATAGAGTAATTTTCTGTCTAATATGTCTATATTGTCAATAAAATCTAAGTATTCCATAATATTATTTTTTGATTCTTATTAAGAAAACCATGTATTGAAGGACTTGTAAATACTGAAGTTGTGGATAACTTTATACTTCAAGAATAGAAATATTCACCTTTTAATTTACTAAGAGGTGAATTATTTTTTATATCTTACAAAGAATAACTAAAAATTAACACTATGACTTTATTCTTATCAGAACCAATACATCCCTCAAGTGCATCAAATATTTTTGATTACACTTTATATTTCTTCATTGCCCTTGCGATAATGATTTTTATAATCGTTTTTTTTAGTGCAAGAAAAGAATTAACAAATCATTGGAATTACCTTATTCAAGGATTATCATATTCGACACAAGACTATTATTCTAAACTGGAAACTCTATTGAAAGAGCAAGGTATTGAAAATATACAATTGAAAACAAAGAATATAAATATAGGTGGAGTAGGTTCTCAAAAAAGACTCTATTTGAATATTCAATGGAAAGAGTTTACCTACGAAGTATGTTCTGCTCCTTTTGGAAATTCATATTTTATTTCATATTGGGCGTTTCAAAAGCCTAATAAGTTAAAACAAGCTATTTCAAAAATTCCTTTGATTGGTTTTTTATTGGTAAAGTTATTTGCTCCAGAAACCTATTACAAAATTGATACTCGTAATATGTTTCATTCATTAGTACATCAATGCGTTACTGATATCGCAGATGAGATTTCTAAAGAAAATAATATTGAGGTTATGAATAGCACGCAGAAAGTTCCTCAAATGAAGGATGTATTTAAGCGTTAATGGAGTCTATTAGTAAACAAGAACAAGCGAGTAAGGATTTCTATCTTTGGGAGTCCAGACATAGAGGATATGAATTATATTCATATCCAATATCACTACATGTTCCGTATGCACGGTTTCAAAGAACCGTAACTTCTTTTGTTTCTGATGATGGGGTTGTGCCTTCAGTTTTTCAAAAAATTAAAACCTTTTTAGAAAAACCAAAAGAAGAAGAAATTGATATAGTTGAATATCCAATTTCTAAAGCTATTCAAAGAGAAAAGAATGTACGAGTTATCGTTATATCTTTTCCCAAAGGGCAAGACATTGATGTTCGATTATCTCGTGAACTATTGAGTACGCTGTCTTTTACAAAACACCCTCTTTCATTTGAAATAATAGGTGCAGGAGAATATATACAGGTTCAGCTTACTTGTGATGAATACGATTATGAACGAGTATATTCACATTTTCAAGCCTACTTCCCTTCGGTTATTCTTCGTGATGGTAAACAATTTGATATTCCTTTTGATAGTAGTGAAGATGGAGAAGAAATTGTTATTGTTGACTTTGGATTACAGCAAGAATTTATGTTACCTCTCCAAAGATGTGAGAGTTTTACTCATGATCCTTTAACTAGTTTTTTTGCTCTTCTTGAAACCTTAAAAGATGGAGATACGATTGTATTTCAAATTCTTGTTCAAGGCATAGATACTCCTTTATCGCACGATGTTATGTATGCTGTACATGATGGAGCAGGAAGTTCGTTCTTTTCTGACTTTCCAGAGATTGTACAAGAGGCAAAGATGAAAACAGATAGTGCTCTAATGTCTGTAGTTATACGTTGTGCCGTTCAAGGAACAACAAGGAGTCAAACGGAATATTTAGCTAATGAATGTATTAAAAATATTTGTACCCAAACAACAGGAGAATATAATAATCTAATACCTTTAAGTAATGAAGGCTATGATTATATTGAACATATCAATAATGTATATTATCGTTCTACCAATAGAACAGGAATGATACTATCTGTTGATGAGTTAGTAAGTTTTCTTCATTATCCCAATAAAAGTATTGTTTCGTATAAGTTGAGTGGTGGTTTTGAAAAGACGAAAGAGGTTACTATTCCCTTTCAGAACAATAAATATGTATTTGGTATAAATTCCCATAACGGGATAGATGTTGAGGTATCAATAAATGACAAAGAAAAATTAGAGCATACCCATATATTGGGAGCGACTGGGGTCGGTAAATCTACATTGATAGCTAATCTGATGTTGAATGATATTGAACTTGGAAACGGATGTGCCTTGTTTGACCCTCATGGAGATATTGTAGATGATGTTCTTTTGAGAATACCAAAACATAGAAAAGATGATGTTATTATCATTGACCCATCAGATACGGACTTCCCTGTTGGTTTTAATTTACTTCATGCTAATACTGAGTCTGAAAAATTAGTTCTTTCGTCTGATTTAGTTTCAGCGTTTAAAGAACACTCTTCTGCTTGGGGAGATACAATGACTTCTGTATTATCAAATGTTATTGATACTTTTCTTGATAGCAATACAGGAGGTACACTTATTGAATTGAAAAGATTTTTAATTGAAGATAGTTTTAGAAAAGAGTTTTTAAAAAATGTATCTGATGTATCACTCCAATATTATTGGGAGCATGAATATGGAATGGTAAAGAAACGCATATCTCCTTTACTTACTCGTATTGATACTTTTTTACGTCCAAAGATTATACGTTCAATGTTTGTTCAGAAAGATGGAGTTGATTTTCATAAAGCTATTGAAAAAAAGAAAATCATTCTGTTTAAATTATCTATTGGTTTAATAGGAGAGGAAAACGCTTACCTTTTAGGTTCATTATTTCTATCAAAACTAAATCAAGTAGCTCTTGGTAGACAAATATTAGATAAAGAAAAAAGACATCCATATTATTTGTTTTTAGATGAATGTCATCATTTTATTATGTCGCCATCTATTAATTCTATGCTTTCTGGGGTTCGTAAGTATGGATTTGGTTTAACCCTTGCCCACCAAGATTTAGCACAAATTACAGATAGTAAAACACTTGGAGCGTTATTATCAAATCCATTCACAAGAGTTTGTTTTCGTCTTGGGGATGCTGATGCAAAGAAATTGGAATCAAGTTTTTCATTTTTTGAACAAGCTGATTTACAAAGTTTGAATAGAGGAGAAACAATTATGCGTTTTGGTTCTGCGACTGATGACTATAATGTTAAAACATTTCCTTTGACCTCTAATATAAATGAAGAGCAAAAAGATTATATAATTACTGAATCAAGAAATAAGTATGCTCGACATAAAGATGAAATTGATAAAATTCTTGATACTCAATATTCAAAAAACATATACAAGGAAGTTAAACAAAAGCCCTCAGTAAAAGAACAAGCCTCTATAACCCCACAAGAACAAATAAAAGACTCTTTAGAGGTCTTGAGTACGAAAAAAGGAACGGTATCAACAGAAACTAAAAAAGAGTTTTTAGAACGAGCGGAGCGACAAGAATATTTACGAGACCATAGAAAGGTACAAAGTGATATAAAGAAACTAGGACAAAGTTTTGGTTTTGTCTCAGTTATTGAAAAGGAAATTACAGAAGGTAAGAGAATTGATGTAAGCCTTACCAGAGATGATTTGAAAATTGCTTGTGAAATATCGGTAACCAATACAGTCTCTTATGAGGTCATGAATATTGAGAAATGTATTGAAGCTAAATATGACTTGATTCTTGTTGTATCTAATAACAAAAAACACTTATCTGATATTAAGAAAAAAGCTTCTCTTTCTATACCAAAAGAAGTGCTTTCTAGTGTTCTCTTTATTGAAAGTTCTGAGGTTAAACAAATACTAGAATCATGTATCCCAAAAGAAAAACCAAAAACGGAAGTAATAAAAGGATTTAGAGTTAAGACTGAATTTTCAGGAGATACAAAAAATGAAGCTTCTCGATTTAGAAAAGATATTGAACGTATATTAAAAAAACAAAAAAATAGAAAATGAATACAAGTTTTATTGATGCGATGCTAAAGCAACAGAAAATGATACAGAGAAATATAAATCCTCTAGGTAATAGTATCAGTCAGATGCCTCACATAAAAGTTATGCAGAAATTTCAAGTACTTGATCCATCTGTGACCAAAGCTATTCAATCAATGACTACATCAATGGGAGCTTATTCGATGAAAAGTCCTATAGCTGAATTAATGAATAAGGGGATTTTTGCAAATATTAATCCCTATCCTATATCATCAGCCTTTACAGAGTTAATAGCTAAAAATTCAAAAATAACTGAACAGTTTAATGGATATTTTAAAAGCCAGTCAATTTTAAATTCAAGTGTACTGAATCTTGTTGATAAGATGAATTTTCCCTTATCAACACATATACAGTCCATACAAAGTGCTTTTCAAAAAACATCAAGTTTCTTTATTAGTGATATTATTGACTCGGAAGAATGGGATGACTTAGGAATTGTTGAAGATATAAATAGTTCTCTTCATAGTATTACAGAAGAGTATGTAGATTCTGATATTACAAGCTTTCAACTTGAAAAGATAAAAACTGAAATAATAGATGAATTGCATTCTAAAATTTCAATACTAGAGATGAGTCTTTCAAAGACAAGCTCAAAGAGAGTTTCTGAATTTGTTCTTACCTTAATGACTATAATAGGTTTTTACTTTGCTTGCATAAGCCATAATAATCCTGCTATTACCAAAAAAGAACTTGAAGAAGAATTACAAAATTTTAAAGAGGAATTTACAAGTTCTATAGATATCCAAATTCAGAATTATTTCAAAGAAAGAATAGCCCTGACTAATGTTAATTTAAGGATTTCAAACAAAAAGAATAGTAAGAAAATAGGATTAATAAAAGAGGGTCAGAATGTTCTCGTTATCGAAATACTTCATAAATGGCTATTGATACAATACTTTGATATAGAAACAGGAGAGCCAAAAACAGGATACGTATTCAAAAAATATTTTAAATAGATGAAAGAAGAAACTAGGAATTACGAAGAAATAATAAATAATTTTATAAAAAATATAAATGCAAAATATGTTACTCAAGAACCTACTTTTAATAGCCTAGAAGATGTTGTCAACTTAGATGGAAAGAATGTCTTATCAAGCTTAGATACGTTAAGTAAATCAAAATTAGGTTTATATATTTTTAAAGACGATGGTCTAATAGTGTATATAGGAAAAGGCGGTACTGGCAGAACTGAAACAAGTACATCTGATTTAAAAGATAGAATTGGTGAAGAACTTAGAGAACATAAAGACGTTGGAGGTAATGATTCTCAAACGTTATCAAAAAATATTAAATCTGAGAATAGAATATCAGGAGTTGATAGTGTAGAAATAATACAAAGATTTACTCTTGCTGTTATTCCTATGGGAGATAGATTTAATGAACATGGAAAATTAAATATTAAATTAATGAGAACCGCTGAAATTCTTGAGCTAGCTCTTATTTCACAATTTAATCCAAAATATAATAAAACTTAATACTAGATTAAATTCAAATATTTTTTCAATTTCTTTATATTTTCATGTTGTGGTTTTAACCAATTTTCTTCCCATCTTAAACGTGTAGATTCATAGATGTTTAAATCTTTACAGACTTGTGTTCTTGTAAGGTTTTCATCTATTCGTTTCTTTTTAAGATAGTCTCCTAATGTTATTGGTGTATATGGATAATCCTTTGGTTTAGGTAAGTATGCTGTTATTTGTATATCACAAATGGGTAACGCAGTAGTGCCATTGAGTATCTGTAACTATTTCTCCTTTTAATGTTTTATATTTTTCATTTGTAGCAATCCTAATTTTCGCTAATTTATTGCCATTTTCAAATGTTACTATTTCAGGCGTTTGCCCAATGTTTCCAATTAATTGTACTTTGTTTCTTAAATTGTTCATGTGTGTTGTTTTAAATAATTAATCTGTTTTTGTGTCATTCAATTCTTTCGACACTGCAAAGTAAGGTAGAGACCAAAGTATTATCCGTATAAATAACATTTGTAAACGACTAATATACGTTTGTAGTCGTTTGAAAATGATTTTGTCTCTGATTACTAATTAGTTACAATTTTTTTAAAAGACAATAAATTTTAATCTTATTCGTTATTAATTTAATGTAAAATTGAAATTTTAATAAAAAAATATTAAATTTGTAGTTAATGATTAAAATATATCCGATACAGCTTCCTTCTATTTCATCAGGCCAATTATATAAATTTGAGACTGATAATGATATAGAATATGAAGTTAGATTTGCTCGAAAGAAGGATAATATTTTACACGTCATAATTGCATTTGGTGTGCTAAATGAAGAGTTTGAAGATGATGAATATGCTTTAACAAATAAGGGCGATATTTTTCAAGTAATGAATACCATATGTGCTATTATAAAGATTTATTTTAGTGAACATTTACATATTAGAATTTTTGAGTTTACTGGTGTTAGTAAGCCTGGTAAAGAACAAGAAACTTCTCAACGTTCTTTACTATATATGCGCTATTTACCAAGAATTTTCAATAATGATTGGAAAGTAGAAAAAAATGGTAACAATTTTATTGTTAAACGTCTAGTTTAGTTTGATCATTATGTATTTGATTAAATGATAATGAATATGATTACTAATTATTATATTTAATGAAGTATATTCATAAAAAGATAATTTATTAGTTGTAAACAGTCAGGTATAATCCAGTAAAATTATTCCATTACTTTGTTTCATTCTCATTATAGTATAGAGGGAGTATAAAAAAGTAGTGTTATTCAAAACAAAATCAATAAATAAGTAATTAAAGTATTCCAATAGATTTGAGGTGCCTTTTTGTTTTTAATTACACAACTTATAATTAAATTTGTCGTATTATAAGTAGATAAAATAAATCTAAAACTATTACGTTACCTATATAATGCGTTTAAAACAATTATTTCTTCTTCTTTTTGTTCTTATGTCTAGCCAATTTGTGAAGGCTTCACATATTATGGGGGGTGAAATTACATGGACGTGTTCAGGATCTAATACATATAATTTTGAGCTTGTTATTTATAGAGACTGTAACGGGAATGATATTCTTTCAAATACTTTAGATATTGAAGTCTGGGGGCACCCTTCAGTTTCTACAATTCAAGTTACTAAATCGGCAATTATAGATTTATCCCCTCCTTGTACGCAAGTACCTGCTGGTCCAATTCAATTAGATTGTGGTGTTGGTACAAGTGGAGGTAATGGAGGAGGAGCTATTCAAAAAATAATTTTTAATTCAGCACCAATTGTTTTAACTGGAACTCCACCGGCTGGAGGTTGGTCATTTACATATGATGATTGGTCAAGGTCCTGGACACTAACTAATATTAATACACCTGCTACTTACGGAATAACTTTATCAGCAACCATGTATGAAGTGAATGGTAATGTTACAGATTGTGTTGATTCTTCTCCACAGTTTGCGCAAGATCCATATATGCTATTATGCGCAGGAACAGACTTTGAATTTAATTCAAATGTATTTGATCCCGATGGTGATGAATTACAATTTTCATGGGGAACGCCTTTAGATCATTTCACAACTGGTGTATTTAATCCACCAGCAAATCCTATACCTGTACCTTTTACTACTGGTTTTTCACCAACAAACCCAACGCCTGATGCTTCTTTTGCTGCAGGTAACATTCCAGCAACAATTGATGCTAATACAGGTGATATAAGTTTCACATCTAATACATTGGGCGAATATGTTGTGAAACAAAAAATTGATTCGTACAGAGATGGAGTATTAATTTCTACGATAAATAGAGAGTTTCAATTGATAATTATTAATTGTGCTAGTGGAAATACAGCACCTCAAATTACACCGCCATTTAATGGTAATACAACATTTGAAGCTGAATTCTTTGCGGGTGATATGATTGATTTTGATATTATAATAAATGATAATGAAGTCTTACAAGATGGAACGCCACAAACTGTAACTTTAACACCTAGTGGTAATTATTTTGGAACTAATTTAACAGATCCTAACTTAGGATGTGATGTCACACCATGTGCTACCCTAGATTTGCCTCCGATTATTAGTGGGGTGCAAGGTGTAAATACACACTTTAATTGGCAAACAGATTGTAACCATTTGAATGATGTAAACGGGTTACCCCAACAGGAGAGGGTCTATGAATTTGTGTTAAGAGCGCAAGATGACTTTTGCTCTGTACCAGGCTTAACTTATAAAACAATTCGTATAAAACTTAAAAACTCTGAAGCATTGCCACCAGCAGACTTGAATTGTGTAAATGTATTACTTAATGGTGATGTAGAATTGTCTTGGACAAAAACGGATCCAACTATTGGAACCTTCACAGGGTATGAAATTGGGTCAATACAAGACGGAGTAATTTTTACTGAAACAGATATAAATGTAGAAAGTTTTACACATCTTGGAGCAAATGCTAATGTGGGAGTTAAAGATTATTATATTTTAACGAAATATGGATGTAATGGTAATAACTCTGTAAGCTCTGACACACTAAAGTCTATATTTTTGAATTTAAATGACTTAGGGGATGGACGAATAAGTTTATCTTGGAACTTAACTCATATACCAATAAATAATGGAGATAATGTATTGCAAAATATTATGAGAGAATATCCTTTGGGAACTTGGACATTAATTGATCAGGTGTCTTACGGAACAACTTTTTATCAAGATACAATTGATATTTGTGATGCCTACCAAAGTTATAGGATTGAAGTGTCTAATGCTGCAGGTTGTATTTCCGGTTCTAATATAGATGGAGCTCAATTACAAGACATTATTAACCCTTATATTCCAACTGTGACATCTGTTTCTGTAGATACGACTTCTGATGCAATTGTAATTAGTTGGAATCAAAATCAATCAGAAGATACGTATGGTTATATAATCTTTCAACAGATTAGTGGATTTTGGGAGCCAATTGATACCGTTTATGGAATTGGAACAACTTCTTTTGTGAATATGTTAACTAATTCAATGAATGAATCTGAAGCCTATGGGGTAGCAGCTTTTGATTCTTGTCAAACTAATACGGTGCCTTGGAATTATCAGACCTCTGCTTTAAGTAATCAGCACAGCTCAATTTATTTAACAAATACATTAGATATCTGTTCTAAAATAGTAGTGTTAAACTGGGAGCATTATGAAGGATTTGAAAGAGAAAATTATGAAGTAATTGCTAAAGCTGGTAATTCTTCTTATGACGTGATTGCTACTTTAGGTCCTGATGCTACATCATATTCACATACAAATTTGTTAGAAGATGAAACGTATTACTATTACATTAGAGTCATCAGTGAGAACGGTGTTAAGTCTTATTCAAATTTAAGTCAAAGATATGTCTTAAGACCAACTCCACCGGCTTATCATTACTTATCTACAGCAACTCATTTATTGACTGATGAAATTGAACTTGAATTATACACTGACCCCAATGCAGCAGTTCAAGGGTATGAAATAGAACGTAAAGGTCCAAACGAATTACATTTTGAATTTTTATCGACATTGTCTACATCCGCTTCAAATACGATTTATTACAATGATGCTGATATAGATTCTAAAGTAGGAGCATACAATTATAGAATTAATTTGACTGATAGTTGTGGTAGGTCAGGTGAACAAACCAATACGGTAAAAACTATTTTTTTACAAGTGAGTACCCAAGATACAGAAATGAAAACAACTTTATTCTGGAGTGACTATGTAGGATTTGATGGTGTAATTACTAAATACAGAGTATTTAGAGGTGTAAATGGTGTATTTGAACAAAGTCCGTTGGTTGAGTTGTCTGGTAGTATAAGAAGTTATGTAGATGATATATCTGATTTTTTTGAATCAGAAGGTCAATTCTGTTATCGAGTAGAAGCGGTTGAATCGTTGAATTCTTACGGGTTCGTCCAAACTGCATTCTCCAATACAATATGTGTATCAATAGATCCTTTAGTATATGTTCCAAATGCATTTACAGTGAATGGTGAAAATCCAATATTTAGACCTATTATCTCCTTATATGATTTTGAATCTTATGATTTGCAAATCTATAGCCGTTGGGGTGATTTAGTATTTAATACGGTTGATCGCGACTTGGGGTGGAATGGAACTAGCAATACTGGTCAACTTGTAAAAGAAGGTGCGTATGTCTATGTATTAAGATTTTCAGACGAATCTGGTAAAGATTTTGAGTTTACTAATAATGTAACTCTGATTCATTTTGGTTCTGGAAATTAATTAAAATTTATTTGAGCAACTTTACCTGCTCTATTGTCTGCAAAAATTTCAACATCTAAGTTCGATAATTCTTGAATTGAACCAGCAAAATTTTCTTTTGTTAAATGTTCTATTTGATTTCCCATTTTTATCACTAATTCAGCAATATCATTTGTGTGGAAATGTATGTACGAAAAAACACTTTCAGCTTCATTTTTATTTTGAATCGTTTGTGTTAATTGATAGTTGAATTTTCTTGATTTAAGAATTTTTAAATCAATAAAAACATAAAAGAGATGATAAATATTAAAAGCACTGATTTGATAATTATCTGTAGTTTGATCTTCTACTGTCCAGTTGTTTTCCTTTAATAGTGATAAAAGTTCTGCTGCTTTAATATTCATACTACAAAGGTAGTATTTAGAAATGTTTTAACATACTACAAGGAATTTAAATTTATTTTTTTGATGCAAATAGACTATCTAATAGTCATAAGTTTGGAACTGTATGATAAGGATTAGAGTATTTAACATTATTATGAGTTGTTAATTTAGATGAGTAAATTTTTATTACTTTTAATAAGATTAGGAAGTGTTATGGTTTGATTATTAGTTGATTAAGTTGAGGTGTATGATTTAAAAGAAATAGAAATTTAAGTTTTATTAAAATAAATGACAATATTTAGTTTACATGTAAACTAAATATTGTAGATTTGTCAAAAAAATAAGTATAGGTGTCAGATTTAGATAAAGAAATAAAAACGAAATTCCAGAACGATAAACACCGTTTTGTGACGAATTTGATTTTCACATCTAATTGGGTAAAGAATGGATTTAGCAATTTTTTAATACCATTTGATTTGTCTTCACAACAGTTTAATATTCTTAGAATATTAAAAGGAGCAGAGGATTGGGTGTCAATGACTGAAATTAAGAAGTTAATGATTGATAAGTCACCTCATACAACCAGATTAACGACTAAATTATTAGATAAAAATTTAGTAAAAAGAAGAAGAAGTAGTGTGGATAGACGAGTTGTTTATATATCAATTACATCAGAAGGTCTATTGCTTCTGAAGAAAATTGACCTTGGAAGTGCTGAACAGATGAATTTTTTGGATAAAATTAGTTTAGAGGAAGCCAAAGTAATGAATGAGATTTTAGATAGAATGAGGAGTTAAAAAAAATTTGAACAAAAGCTTTACATGTAAATTATAAATAAATAAATAAATAAAAAACAAAATGAAGAATGTAATAGAATCATTAAATTGGAGGGCTGCCATTAAACAGTTTGACCCTTCACGAAAAGTTGAGAAAAAAGATCTCGAACATTTATTAACTGCGGCCAATTTAGCTGCCACATCAGGTGGAATGCAACCTTTTAAAATAGTAGTGGTCTCAGAAGGAAATTTGAAATCTCAACTTGCACCACATGCCTATAATCAATCACAAGTTGGAGACGCTTCTCATGTGTTAGTGTTTGCTGTAGATACTAATATAGGTGATCAAACAGTTGAAAATTATGTTAAAAGGGCAGCTGAAGTTAGAGGACAGGGAAAAGAGTCTTTGATTGGGTATTCTGATTCAATGAAGAACTATATTAATTCAATGGATGAAAGCGCTAAACATAATTGGGGGAAAAATCAAGCCTATATTGCTTTAGGTACAGTACTAGTAGCAGCAGCTGAGTTGGGTATTGATACTTGCCCAATGGAAGGTTTTGATATGGGGAAATTTAGTGAAATACTTGATTTGGAATCAAAAAAATTAGCTCCTGTTTTGATATTACCAGTAGGATATAGGTCAGATGGAGATGTGCATTCTAAAGAAAAGAAAATTAGGAAGAAAAGAGAAGATTTTATTATAGAAATTAGTTAAAAAGAACAAGATGAATAAAAGAGGTTTGATTATTTATAGAGTAATTACAGGACTATTTACTGTCTTAGTCTTAATTGGTGCAAGTCAATATTTTTTGAACCATGAAATGGTAAAAGAGATGTTTGAGGGAATAAAATATCCTACTTATCTAATTTACCCAATGGGAATAGCAAAAATTTCAGGTATTATAGCCATTTGGTTTGTTAAATCTAAAACTATAAAAGAGTGGGCGTATGCTGGATTTACATTCAATTTTTTGTTAGCAATATCAGCTCATTTAGATGTTTCAGATGGTGAATTTGCACCAGCCATATTAGCATTAGTATTTTGTTTGGCTTCATATTTCTATTACAGAAAACTGAATAATTCAAAAGAAAATTAGTCTATGAATTTAATAAAGGGGGGAGTATATTCTTCCTCCTTTATTATTTTAGAATAGCTTTAAGATAATAATTGATAAGCAATAAGTGCTGCTAAATAGGCAAATACAGACATATAAACAAATTGAATTGCGGTCCATTTAATAGATTTTGTTTCTTTGTAGGTTACAGCGATCGTACTAAAGCATTGTAAAGAAAATGCATAAAATAATAATAAAGAGATAGATGTCGCTAAAGTAAAGGTCAACTCACCTGTTTCAGCATTGCGCTCTCGAGCTAGTCTATTTTTTATCGTTAAATTTTCTTCAGAGTTAATACTATATATTGTTGACATAGAGGCAACAAACACTTCTCTTGCAGCTAATGAAGAAATCAGGGCTATTCCTATTTTCCAATCATAACCTAATGGTTTAATAGCCGGTTCAATTGTTTTTCCAATCATTCCCAAATATGAATTTTCTAATTGATAAGAAGCTACTTTTACATCTATTTCCTCAGTGGATAATGTGGTGTATTGTTGAGAGATTATATGGTTTGTATTATCAAAATCGTCACCACCTTTAGTCGCCAATACAAAAAGAATAATAGAGGTTGCTAAAATTATTTTACCTGCATTGATGACAAAAGAACTTACATTTTTCCAAACTGTAATTATTGTATTTTTTAATGATGGCCATAAATAGTGTGGCATTTCTAATAATAAAGAACCCTTATATTCTCCTTTAAGAATTAATTTAAAAATTAAGGCGACAATAAATGAAGCCACAATTCCAATAAAGTACATACCAAACATGGCTAAACCTTGCAAGTTAAATGGACCGTAGTACGTGTCTGGCACAACTAACGAAATCAATATAACATAAACAGGAAGTCTAGCGGAACATGTTAAAAGTGGAGCGATTAGAATGGTTATCAAACGTTCTTTTTTATTTTCAATTGACCTTGCGGCCATTATTCCAGGAATAGTACAGGCTAAACTAGACATTAAAGGCACAACTGACTTACCACTCATACCAAGTTTTTGCATAAGTTTGTCCATTAAAAAGACGATCCTAGACATATAACCACTCTCTTCTAAAAAAGAGAAGAATAAAAACAAGATAGCAATTTGCGGAATAAATATTAAAACGCCTCCAATTCCAGGAACGATTCCGTCAGAAATTAAATCATTTAGATACCCTTCAGGCATCCATGATTTTGAAGTTTCTGCAAAATTTGAAGTTAAATTATCAATCCAATCCATTGGGTAAGCTGCTAAAGCAAACAAAGATTGAAATATAGTAAATAAAATAACACTAAAAACTACATATCCCCAAATTGGATGGAGTAATAATTTATCAGCTTTAGTTGTAAAATCGTTGGCTTTAGATTTATCTATAGTCAATACTGTGTTTAAATATGAATTAATAAATTTATAACGTAAAATAGATTCGTTAATTTTTAATTTTCTAGCTGATGTGTTGTTTTTTTCTAATAAAGAATCTGCGTTAAGCTCTTGTTGAGTAATAGATAAAAATGTATGATAATTTGATGCCTTTTGATGAATCTTTTTCAATGAAGATAAATCGGTATCAGATAATTCAGTTGTATAATGTTGAGCTGCTTTTGTTAGAGTGTATTTAGTAGTAAGAGCTGTTTTAAGTCTATCTATCCCTAATCCCGTTTTAGCTGATATTTTTATAACTGGGCAACCGACAATTACTTCTAATTTTTTTTCATCAATGAAAACTCCTCTTTTTTCAGCAATGTCAACCATGTTAACGGCTAATATAATGGGTATCTCTAAATCCTTAATCTGGTGGAATAAGTATAAGTTTCGTTTTAAATTAAGAGCAGATACAGTGACAATTATTTTATCAGGGAAATCAACTTTACTTTTGTCAGCTAAATAATTGATGACTAATTCTTCATCTTTTGATTTGGGATATAAACTATTAATTCCTGGTAAATCAATTACTTCAAAGTCAGAATCATTTAATTTAAATTTTCCTTTTTTCTTATCAATAGTAACACCCGGATAATTCCCTGTTTTTTGAGATAAACCGCATAAGGTATTAAATAAGGTAGTTTTACCAATATTGGGATTACCAACTAATGCTATTTTAATGTGAGATGATGTCATTTAACAATCAACGATAATAAATTCAGCTTCTTTTCGTCTTAAAGCTATTCTCGTATCTTCAATTAAAATTGATATTGGCCCATTAAAAGGGGCAATATTTAAGACTTCAAAAGGTGTACCGGGTAATAAACCAAACTCAAAAAGTTTAGAAATCAATGGGTTATCAATAACTGTGTCGATAGTTCCTGATTGATTGGTTTTTATATTTGATAATTTACAATTCAAAGCTTATTTTTATTTAGAACAAATATAAATAATAAAATTTGAATGAACATTTTTTAAGCACTGATTAATATCATTATTTCATTAGAAAAAGGTAATCTTAATATAGTGTGTTAGTCCAATCACAATAAAACCGATAATAGTAATAGCTGAAGCCATTATTAACTCTGATCTTAAAACAAACATTTCAACATTGGTATGGTTATGTTCATCATAAGATAAGATAACTGTATCAGAAATTGTTTTTTCTTTGTCTTTAAATAAAACAGTAGCTTTATAATTTTTACCTTCAAGAGTGTAAGTGACCACAGCATGAGGTTGAGTTCTAAATTTTTTATTCTTATCCTGTTTGATATGTGTGTCTATTAAATTCTTTATAACAGCGCTTACTTTTGGACGTTTTGAGTTTTGATACAAACGAAATAACTGAATAAATCCGATTGAAGCAATAAAAATTCCTAGTATATATATCATGCAATAAAGGTAAAGTTTAATTCAGAAATAAAAAACGTATCTTTGAAAAAACTACATTATTTTATGAGAATAGCATTAATATTAGCCATTTGTATTTCTTTTACAGTAAAATCTCAATTAAATACGACTTTGATTGGTCAATTAGACTTATCTACACTTCATAATACCGAGATGAATGACATTTGGGGATATACAGATGAATTTAATAACGAATATGCATTAGTAGGTACACAAGATGGAACTTCAATTGTAGATGTGACTGATGGGCCTAACCCGGTTGAAGTATTTTGGTTAGCAGGTATGAATTCTACTTGGAGAGATTTAAAAACATATAATGATTTTGCGTATGTCACTACAGAAGCACAAGAAGGATTGTTAATTATAGATATGACCTCACTTCCAAATGCAACAGGAATTACCTACTCATATTTTAATGGACCAGTTGGAAGTGAATGGCAATCAGCTCATAATTTATATATTGATGAAAGTGGTTTTTTATATATATTCGGTGCCAATAGGGGGAATGGTGGAGTATTTGTTTATGATTTAAATTCTTCAGCCACAAATCCGTTAGAAGTTTCTGACATAAACGATTGGTATGTTCATGATGGGTTTGTTCAAAATGATACTGGCTATTTTGGAAATATATATGAAGGTCAATTAAGTGTTTGGGATGTGGCTGATAAAACAAATCCACAATTAATATCTACAGCACTTACGCCTACAACATTTACACATAATATTTGGGCTAATACGAGCGGTTTTGCGTTTACAACGGATGAAGTGGCAGGTGGTTTCATTGGTGCTTATGATTTATCTACACCTTCTAACCCTGTTTTAATTGATAAAATACAATCTTCTGCGGGGGATAATATCATACCTCATAATGCACATGTCTTAGAGGATTATTTAATAACATCTTATTATGCAGATGGCGTTATTATTCATGACATTAGTCGTCCTCATAATATGGTTGAAGTTGGACAATATGATACGTCACCTATCCACTCTGAAGACTTTGTAGGCTGTTGGGGGGTATACCCATTTTTTAATTCAGGTAAAATAATTGCGTCAGACATTGAAGAAGGTTTATTTGTTATAGAGGCAAGTCTCCATAAAGGAAGTTATTTAGAAGGAAACATTACTGAACAAGGGACAGGTTTTAATATTGGTAATGTTGATGTTTCAATTGACGGAACTACTATTTCTGATAATTCTAATATCTTTGGAGAATACGCTACTGGTATTGATTTTGTTGGTTCTAAGGGTGTTACCTTTTTTAAGGTGTTGTATTACCCACAAACTATATCTACAGATTTTCAAGAAGGTATTGTAACTGTTCAGGATGTAATATTAGAAAAAATCCCTCAATATTCTGTTACAATTAAAGTTTATGATGCGACTACAAATTTACCTCTTGAAAATGCTAATCTATCTTTAGAGCATACTTATGTTGAACATACTGGTATGACAGATATAAATGGAGAATTAATTTTAGATATTTATTATCAAGATGTCTACCAATTGACTGCTGGTAAGTGGGGGAATTTAACAGCCTGTTTTTCGGATACCTTAATTACAGCAGCAACTTCTGTGATTGAAATCTATTTGGAAACAGGTATTTATGATGATTTTACATTTGATTTCGGCTGGGATACAATTCATACTGGAACTAAAGAGGGATGGGTAAGAGAAGTTCCGGTAGGAGTTTTAAAGAATGGTACCATTTCAAATCCGTTTACAGAAATTAGTTGGGATTGTGGTAAGTATGCATTTATTACGGGCAATGGATCTGAAGTCAGTAATGCGGAGGAAATAAATGATGGTGAAGCTATTTTATTCTCACCTGTAATGGACTTGTCAACTTATGCTAATCCTCACGTCAATTATGCCGTTTGGTATTTTAATAAATTTGGTGCAGTCCCAGATGATACTTTGTTTATATATATGAATAATGGAGTAGATCAAGTGCTAATTGACTTTTATGATCCAGAAACTGCACCAATGGGGCAATGGTTAGGGAATTCTGTGAATTTAAATGATAAAATTACGTTAACGTCAACTATGCAACTGATTGTATATATAAGTGATTATACAACTTCTGAAAATATAACAGAGGCTGCTTTTGATTATTTTTCTATTACAGACTATTCGGTATTATCAGTAGAGGAAGGTGTGGAAAATGTAAATGAGGTTAATATATATCCTAATCCATTCAATGATGAAATTATAATATCTAAAGAAGGTTTGAATGTGAATATTTATAATTTTTCAGGTCAGTTAATTTTAGAGTCTAAAAATGAAACTCGAATAAATACGAGTGAATTTAATACAGGGCTTTATATTGTTAAAGTGTTAAATGAGGAAGGAGAGATAGTTTTAGTTGAGAAGTTAATTAAAAGTTAATGAGATTTTAAGTGAGTTAGAGGATTTCATAAATAGTCTATAATAAAATTAATTAATGTTTATCATTAATTAATTATTGTTAATCATTGTTTTATTTGTATGTTTACGTAAATAATAATAATATTTCACTTTATGAAAACATTAAAACATATTCTGGTAATAGCCCTATTGACGATCTTTACAGTCTTAATTACTACATATATTGACGACAATAATCGTTTTTTACCAATTTTTGTCGTCTTAATTATAGGTGTATTTATGTTTAATTTAATGTTTAGAAAGTCTTTGTCGTTTAAAAATTATTTCATCAGTAAATATAACTTATTCACAACTAAAACTAAATTTGAGATTAAATATAATATTCCAAAAGAATTGATGTTTGAAAAAGTAATAGAAGTGATTAATGAATCGAACTTTAAAATAGTTGACACAGACACAAATAAGCTTGATATTTTGGCAACTTCTAGCGTTTCATTTATGTCTTGGGGAGAGAATTTATATTTAAGTTTTGAAACCAAAGGAATGGAAACTGTTATGTCAGTTTGTGTATCAACTGTTTTTGGAATGTATTCTTGGGGTAAAAATGAGCAGAATTATAAGGATTTATTAAAAGAAATAGAAAATTCATTAATCATATAAATTTATAAATATGTCTATTATAATTAACTTAGATGTGATGTTAGCCAAACGTAAATTAAAGTTAAAAGAACTTTCTGAAATGGTTGGAGTATCTACCGTGAACCTTTCCATATTAAAACAAGGAAAGGCTAAAGCGATTCGGTTTTCTACATTAAATGCTATTTGTTTGGCTTTAGATTGTCAACCTGGTGATATATTGGAGTATGTTGAAACAAAAGAAATCTAGTTGTTTTGAGTTTTTGAATAATCGTCTTGAATGACTAGTACCGGTAGTTAAATTTTAATTTAAATGAATGTTACTGCCACCTATCCAAAAAATCACTTTTATAAGTGTCGCTTATTGATAAATATTGATCTTGAATAAATACACTATTACCTTCTACATAGTCTACATACTTTAAATTGACAAGATGTGATCTATGAATTTTAATCAAATCCGAACCAATAAGCTGTGTTTCAATATTTTTTAAAGCGCCATGGACCATTATTTTGCCGTAAGATTTAGTGTAATAAGTAATATATTCACTATCTGATTTAATAAAATAAATGTCAGAAAATTCAACTTTATATATTTTTTTACTTGACTTTATTGTAATTGTTTTGGGTAGATCAGTAACAATGTCTTGAGAACTAGTTGATGAGCTTTGTGGTATTTGCTTTTTAAGCTTATTTACAGCTTTTAAAAATCTATGAAATTCGATAGGTTTTAATAAATAATCTAAAACATCTAATTCAAAGCCTTCTAATGCATAATCTCTATATGCTGTTGTTAAAATGACTTTAGGTTTGATAGTAAGGGATTTTATAAAGTCAATGCCTGAAATTTCGGGCATTCTAATATCTAAAAAAATGGCATCTATATTACCTTTCTGAATTAAAGCAACGGCATCTAATGGAGACTTAAAGTCCTCCACTACAGTTAACCATTCTAACCTTTCACAATAATTTCTAATCAGCTTTCTTGCTGGTTTTTCATCATCAATTATGATACAATTAATCTTCATTTAAATTTAGCTTTAATTCAACCTGATAGTCTTGTTCTGTTTTATTGATTGTTAAGTGATGCTTTGGGTAAGTTAATTCTAAGCTTCTTTTAATATTTTCTATGCCTATTCCACCGTTTTTATCAACTGATTTTATTGATTTAAAAGAATTTCTACAACTAAACGTTAATTCATTATTCTTTGATTGTAATTCAATTTTAATGAATCCAAAATTTGATTCTATGTTTCCATGTTTAAGTGCATTCTCAACAAATGGGAGTAATAACATAGGTGATATTCTTAGTGTTTTATTGACATCTTTATTTATAAACTCTATTTTTCCTAAATCATCATCTTTTAACTTAAATAGGTCAATAAAGCTAGTAATGTTTTTAATTTCTTCCCCTATACTCACTGTTCCATTTTTTTCACCATATAAGGAGTAACTTAACAAATTCGACAATTGCATAATGGCTTCTGAAGTTTTAGGGTCATTATCGATAGATAAGGAATAAATATTATTTAAAACATTTAATAAAAAATGGGGGTTCATTTGTTGTTTCAAAAATAACTTTTCAGCTTTAACTAAAGCCAATTCTTTTTGTTCTTCTTTTTTTCGTCTGGTGTGTGTATAGACCAAAAAACTCAAAAATTGAACCAACAGTATAGGAAAGCCATGTATAAATGTATCTTCAATTTCAAAATAGTCACCATACTTTTTGTCAAGTAAGTCTATCTTATCAAAATAAGTCAAGCCGTCATTAGTCAGTTGCTCTTCTACGTACATAAAATAATTGCCATACTCATTCTCCATTGGTGTTAATTCAGATAGGTAACTATTTAATAACATTCCAAAAATGAGTAAGAAAATATTAAGACTAATAAAGTATAACATCTTTCTTTGATGTTTAAGTTTTCGAGTTGTTAAATATAAATTAATATAGAATATAACAAATTGAACACCTCCAATACTTGATGTCTTTATAAGTGCCGTTGCACTATCTGTATATATATTAATAAGTACATACAAAAAAGTAAAGTACACCAACCAGCCAACTGCGTGAATAATATATTTTTTCATTCTAATTAAAAATTACCTACAAATCTAAATCTAACACCAAATTTACTAATATTTGGGCTATCTAGGTGAGATAATCTCCAAACGGCATCAACACGCAGTATTTTGAATATGTTTTCTATCCCAATATTGGCCTCCATATATGGTTTTGCAAAGGTTAACGACCTTGAATAATCTGGTAATTCAAAATTTGAATTTGCTTTATATGAGCCAACTACAGCTTTAAAACCATATAGGGTACGCCATTTTAATTTCTTTACCAAAGGTATTCTATCTAAAATTAGACCTTGTAATTGATGTTGAAAGTTTACACCTACCCAAGTGTCACTTATTAATTCATAATAATTTAGTAAGTTAAATGAATTAATTTCTAAATAAAAAGATTCATTAGTAGGATGAGTATTCATAAATGGATAAGGAACTTTACCTATTACCTTACCAGCATATAAAGTATATCTTAGTTTTCCTAATCTACCTATTTTGGGTCTGTGAGACATATTTATATCAAACTTATTGTAGTTGTATCTACTGCCGAGTACATTTTTTAAACCTAATGTGTGAGTTAATGAAATAACTGGGATTGTAGAGCCTAAACTCAATTTTTTACCATTTATTTTTATAAAACGTTCATTTTTACTAAACGTTATTTGGTTAATAATTTCAAATGTAGTTAAGTCTTCTAAGGCTTGAATTTCACCATTTTCACCTATACCTTTGAATTGAGTTATACCAACTGGATTTAAATTTTTTAAAGATAAAGATGAAACAGTTCTAATTGGTCTCAAATATTGTTTTGAATAGGAAAAATTAAATTCTTCAACCATAGTCAATTTGTTTTGTATCTTGTTTGAAAAAAGGTTTGCAAATGGGTTGTTTGAACTTCCTACTCCTACTTTTCTAGCAAGTTGTTTTAAATCATATGAGTATGAAAAGTGTATTTTCTGTTCAAGTTGAGTTTTCAATGTTTTGTCATAAGCGATTCCAAATTTGAACTCTTTATCTTTTAAACCGTACTTTGCAAAAGTACTAATTTGATTAGATTTACTGAATTTTTTAGAAGTTCGTAGTCGTAACATAAAGCTAGCTCCTTCAATATCGTTCCTATTATATAAAGAATATAAATAGCCTATCTCTATTTTATTTATTTCTTTATATCCTGACATTGCAATCTTTGTAATGTTATCGTAAAGTTTAAACTTTTTATTACTTTTCAAGGAATCAATCATTTCAATAACACCAGCTTCTTGAGTGGATAATTCAATTGGTCTTATCTCATTCCAAAACTCATTAGTTTGCTCTAAGGCATCTTCTTTTGCAATAACATTTCCTATATAAAATTCAGATTCATGTTCAGTTTCTAATTTGACATTAGTTTTAACCCCTGTTTTTAATACTTGTATTGTTTTTTTGTTTTTTTTGTTTGATTCATTTTTTAAGGTGAAATCGGATTCAATTATAGAATTAGTCATTAACCATTGTGATGAGTTTATATTGGTATAAGTCTGCTTTAATTTAAAATTGGATACAAAATTTAAGTTAACATTGTTTGGGATAACCATGTCAACTTTTCTCAAACCAAAATCACTTGTACCTACCCAAATGTCTCCCTTAAAAACTGGATCACCAGTTCTTTTTGGTTTAAAAGACAAATGAATACAAATTTCTCCATTGATGGTGTCATTATCTAATTTATAGTATTTATAATATAGCCTACCAGTCGGTGATATTGGACTCGTAAAATCTCGTCCAAACATTGCTAATTGATTGCTATATAAATTAATTTCTTTACTGATATCCTGTGTGAATTGATTTAAATTTAAATTATCGATACCAGTAACATGAGTTCCTAGTATAATTTCTTTGCGTTGTTTTGGGTTGTTTTTTATATAGACATTTGAAACTGTTTCTGTTAATAAAATTGGTAATACGTTTTTATCTGATGCTGTATCTACGTAATCCGTTATGAAATTAAAGTCTGCTAAAAATTTTCTATCTTTAAAATCATCCGCTAGATTATTGATACCAAATTGAAATTTATTGTACTGCTGGTATTCTATTTCTTTTAAGTTATTAGCATTATTTTCTTTTTTATGTTTTTTTATACTGTCCAATACTTTAAATGCAGGGTTTTTACCTGCAATTACTTCTACTTGATCCAAAGTTGCACTTTCTGAAGCTAAAGTAGGTGATGTTTTTGAAATATCTAAAAATTCTAATAAAACTAGCTTTGTTTCGTAATTTAGAGTTGAAAATTCTAATGTCACGGGAAAACTAGTCACCTTAATGTCATATTCTCCATTAAAATTTGTAAGACTCATTATGGTGGAGTTTTGAACCATAACTTTTACAAAAGGAATGGGTTCTTGAGTTTCAGCATCTCTAACTATACCTGTAACATTCTGTTGTGCAGTACACAACAATAGTGAAAATACAAAGTGAATCGTTATAATAAATTTCATAAAAATTGTTTTAATCTTAGCTAAATTCCTTAATAATTAGAGAGAATAAAAATATTTTCAGTGAAATGTGTTTTTTTTTCAGTGAAACTGCTTTTTTTTAATTAGTTAATTATAAACTCAGTTTCGTTGAATTTATTTAGATTTTGATAGAAGATTTTTTAAAAATAGAAAAGACAGAGTTAGTTTTGAGGTTAAATGTTAATACTTAAATAATATGTTACGATTTATTTTAATTACCGTTTTTCTATTGCTGTTTATAAATATTGGTTTGGTACAAGTTCGGGGTCAATCTATTGAATCATCTAATATGGATGAGGATGTGGATTCTGATGACGATTTTGAAGGGATTTATATTTTTGGAAAAGTATTGGATAGTTTAACAAAAGTACCATTACAATATGGAACTGTTAAAGTTTTAGACTCTACAAATGTATTTATTGCAGGAGCTCTTATTGATTCTTTAGGTTATTTTGAAATTGAACTTGAAAGTTCACAGCATTTTACAACACTTCAAATTAACTACATAGGATACAAAAGCAAAAATATTTCAAAATTCATAATTATAACTGGAGAAGTTGAAGTAGGTACTGTTGCTTTAATACCAGATAAGGACCTTTTAAATACTGTAGAAGTTACAGGTGAAGCCTCTCAATTAATATTCAAATTAGACAAAAAAATATTTCAAGTTGGGAGTGACTTAACAAATTCTGGAGCTAGTACATTAGATATTCTTGGAAATGTGCCTTCTGTTTCTATTGGAATGAAAGGAGAGATCACTTTAAGAGGTAATGATAATGTGAAAATATATATTAATGGAAACCCTGTTGCATCAACAAGTAATGGTAAAAGTGCTTTAAAGGGAATTACTGGTGATATGATTGAAAGCATAGAGGTTATTACTAATCCAGGTGCCAAATATGATGCAGAAGGAACAGCTGGTATTTTAAATATTATATTAAAAAAAGAGATAGAAGGTGGATTTAATGGTGGTATTAATATTACAGCAGGGTTACCAAATAGCCTAGGATTAGGATTTAGTTTAAATTATAGAACTGATAAACTGAATATCTCTGGAGGTATTAATGCTGGTTATTCTACATTTTTAGAAACTGATTACTCTGTTATCAAGGATTCTACTAGTAGTAGCCCTTTATATATTATATCAAAAGGTAAAGGTCATAATAAGGGTTTTTCAGGAAGTGCAAATTTTGGTGCTGATTATACCCCAACCGACAAAGATTTTTTGACACTTTCGGGTAGTTATGATTTAGAGAAAACAACGAGACTATTCACTTATGATATTTCAAATCAAGTCAATTCAGATAATCATGAATTAAAAAGAACCGAGACTGGAACTAGTAATAGTCCCGGTTATGAATACAATGTTTTATATTCTCGTCAATTCAAAACAAAAGATCAAAAACTAATATTTAATCATTATGGCTTTGCTTATGGTGAAAATAAGAACTCTACTTATCAAAATTCATCTACAACTCAAGTTAATGATTTACGCCAAAAAGTGAATACTCGATTTACAGAACAAACTAATGGAACACGTTTAGATTATAACCATGAATTTAAGAATAAAAGCGTTTTTGAAATAGGGACAAAATATAGTAGTCGCAACCTTAAAAATAATTATTCTGTTGAAAAATGGATATCAAATAATTGGGTGATAAATAATCAATTAAGTAATGATTTTGGATTGAAAGAAAATATTTTTGCTGGCTATATGACATTCGCTAAAGATATTAAAAAGTTTAGTTTCAAACTTGGTTTTAGAGGAGAGCTAACAGATTTAACGACCACCCTGGAAAACACTAATCAATCCTATAACCAAAACTATTTTAATCTATTTCCAAGCGCTCATACTTCATATAAATTTACAAAAACGTTCAGTACTCAATTAAGTTATTCTAAAAGAATAAGCAGACCTGACATGTTTTATTTAAACCCTTTTGAATCATTAGGTGATAATTTTAGTCAGTATAAAGGAAACCCTAAATTGAGTCCTGAATATACAAATGCTTTTGAACTTGGAATGATAAAACGATTAAGTAAAGGTACATTTAGCGGTTCTGTATTTAATAGATATACAAGTAATACGATAGAAGAGGCTCAGGTTGTAGAAAATCAAAAGTATATTACAACACCATTGAGTATTGGAAATAGAATGGATTTGGGTGTAGAGGTTAATCAATCTTTTAAAGCTACAAAATGGCTTAGCTTTTTAGCTGATTTTAATTGGACATACTATAAAAGAACAGGGGGCTATAAAGGTGAAGATTTTAACTTTTCAAGCCAACAATGGCAAGCTGGACTAACAAGTAAAATGGCGCTTCCTAAAAAAATAAAAGCTCAAGTTAGTTTAAAGTACAGGTCTGATCAAAAACAACTTTTAACAACAATTAATCAAAACTTTTATGTTAACGCTGGAATTAGAAAGAAAATATTGAAAGGTAGAGGAGCTTTAAGTTTTTCTGTACGAGATATATTTAATTCAAACCAATGGAAAACAACGACTAATCAACTTAAATTTTATAGATATCAGAATCTGCAATGGGGAGGACGACAGTTTTACCTTGGTTTAAATATTCAATTTGGAGGAGGAGATGAAGGATTTGAAGAAGATGATTATGATGATGAATTCTAGAGGTAACTGCTAGTTATTCATGGTAGGTGTAAAGTAAAATTGTAACTTAATGTTTAAATAATGCAAAAAAATAAAATCAATAAAATGAATTTCAATAGTTTATTAATATTTCCGTTAGTAGTAATTCTTCTAATACTGTTGTTGATATTATGATGATTAGGACAATTAAATTTAAAAGTATATCCATTCTGTATAGTTCTTGATTTGTTGTATTTGTTTGTTTTACAAGTTGTTACTTATTTTAACATAAATTAGTTGTTTCTTATTTAGAATGATTCTATCTTTGTGCCGTGAAACAAAACGAATTTATACCATTCTCAATTCAAGTACCTGAAATCTTTAGAGATAAGCAAATAGATGATCAACTATGTTGTGGGAAGAAAAAATGCTGTAAAAAGTATAAAAAGACAACACATTGTAAGAAATGCCCTAAGAGATAATCTTAATCAAAAGTTAATTGGTTTGAATATAAATTCTAAAGTTTGGATAATTCTCTAATCCTGTTCTGTTGAATACATTTCAACCAATGCAGCAGCATCAATGTGTAATGTTTCAGTATCCCAATCAATTTCTTTAATAAATTGATCAAGTTTTGGTATTAAAATCTCGTATTCTCCATTTTGAATGGATACCAATGGATTAACTTTAATGTCCAATACAGAATTAACGATACCAACTTCACCTAATGTCGCATCAATAACTTTGAAACCTTTAATTTCAAAATCATAGTAATCATCACCTTCTAGTTCTGGTAACATTTCTATCGGTAAGTAAAGTGGAGCTTTTAAAAGTCTTAATGCTTTTTTTTCTGAATCAACGCCATTAAATTTAACAACGGCAAAACCTTTGTTCCTAATTTTAATGTCATCAATAAAAAAAGGAACCAGTTTACTGTCGCATTCGACAAAAACTGATTCCAAATTTTGATACTCTTGAGGTTCGTCCACATCTAAAAAAATAGATACTTCACCTTTAAAACTGTGTAATCTAGCAATACTGCCTAATTTGAAACAATCCTCTTGAGTGTACATATTTTATGCTTCTTCAGAAGTACCTTCTGTTGCTTCAGCTGCAGGAGCTTCACCTTCTGTTACTTCTTCAGTAGCAGGAGTTTCTTCAACAACAGGTGCATTCTTTTCAGCAATTATTTGTGCTCTTGCTTCGCTAACAGCTTTCTCAGCATCTAACGCTTTAGTAGCAGCTTCAGTATTTACTAAAACAACACCATCTTTTTTAGCTTGAATTTTAGCTTCTTTATCAGCAACCCATGCCAAGAATTTCTTGTCAGCATCAGCTTCAGTTAAAGCACCTTTTGCAACACCTTTTTCTAAATGATTTTTGAATAATACACCTGTATAAGATAAAATTGATCTTACAGTATCAGTTGGTTGTGCACCAGTTTGTAACCATTCTAAAGCTCTATCCATTTTTAAATCGATAGTTGCTGGGTTTGTAGTTGGGTTGTAAGTACCGATTTTTTCGATAAATTTCCCGTCTCTTTTAGCTCTTGCATCAGCAATTACTATATGGTAAAAAGGCTTTCTTTTCATACCATGTCTTTGCAATCTAATTTTAGTTGCCATAATGTGTGTTATTGTTTGGAGAACTAATCCCCGATTAATAATATAATATAAGTCGACAAAAGTAATTATTATTTTTTGAATTATATCCTTATATAATAAGAATTTTTAATTCAAAAAATTTAATATTTAGTTAACTGCTATATAGAGCATTAGTTTAATACTATTAATTAACAATCAGCTTCACCTAATATATCTTTAATTCGAGTTCTGTTTTCACCTATTTCGTAAATGATCGAATAGGCTTCTCCGTCAATTAAACCTTCTAGGTAATAATATTTATTTTTCTTTGTTTCTCCCTTACCTTTTGGCCATGCCTCTGATTTGTCCATATTGATGAGTGCTGATTTATGAAAAGCCCTAACATCTTCATCCTTTAATCCATAACATTCAATTTGATATTCTGCTTGGTCGTAATACTTAAATTCATTACTCTCAATGATTGAGGTTACAATACTTTGTGGTAGTGCTAAGGTTTGTTTTGAGGCAGATGATTCAGAACTTTGACAAGTTGATTGTACAGCAATGATTTCAGTAAATTCTTTATGGATAGAAAATCTAACTTTTAGATCATCTTCACCATAAAATACATATTCCTTATTCTCTAGTTGGGGGTTGCTTTCTGAGAAATCTACATCACCATCAGAATCTAATAAGTTATAGATGTCACTGTTTGTGACGTTAGCGCATTCCATAATACTTTTGATACTATCGCTATATATTATTTTTTTTTCTGCAATCGTGTTCTTTACTTGGTTTCCTGGTAACCAATCACAACTTCTTTGACCAAAAATAAAAGCTACGCCTATTATTCCTATTCCAAAACCAATTAAATAAAATTTAATTCTCTCTTTAAAAGTTTTCATACTGTTTAATTTTTGGCAAAGATAATATAAAGCGGAGTTCCGTCTAAGTATTCGGTAGAAAAATCTAAATTGAATATGGATTATGGTTGATGATTGATAGAGTTATCATGATAAATTGATTTCTAAAAATTATTGTGTGTTTCGGATTTATTCGACTAAACTAAAATTCTGTAAACTATTTGTTCATAAATTTTAGAAAGTTCTAAATTCTTCTCAGTTTTGACTTTCTTGTGAGTTTATTTGTAGAATACTATTTTAAATAGTAAATAGTTTGAAAATATTATTTTTTGATTAACTCCACAACAGTATCAATCTTCTGTTCTAATATTGATATTTTCTTTTTCAATAATTTAATCTCTTTTTCGAGCGAACTTGATTCTATATTGTTAGCCTTATTGTATGCCTTATCAAATTTTGCAATTTGATTTACTGTCAATTCACTAACAATTAAGTTATCTAAAGAAATTTTAAAATAAGTTGTTATTCTTATGAGTGTGTCAAGTTTGGGTTCAGCCCGTCCTTCTTCATAGGCACCTATACTGGCGCGTTTAACATCAATCAATTCAGCAAACTGTGTCTGATTAAGGTTTTTAAAAGCTCTTAGTTTTCTTATGTTTTTAGATAAAATTGAATTTTTCATAAAAAAATGGTAATAAAATTAGTAAATTACTAAATAAAATAGTATATTTGTTGTGTAAGATTGAAAATAAAGTATGAAAGTAATAAAAAATAACTACAAATTAATAGATTGCCTACCACCATAAATATTATTTATAAAAAGGAATTAAAGAGAATAATAATTAATATATTTGGTACAAACAATTAAAAAGTAAGAAAATGAGTCATTTTGATAAAGTAAGAGATTATTTGATGGAGTTGGAATATTCTATCATAAATGAAGATAAGGCCACAGAAGTATTTATGGTTGAATCTGTTGAGGATGGGATTAGTAACTTAGTGATTGGTGTAGCAGATCCAATCTTGATTATTGAACAATATCTTTTTGATTTAAAAAATGACACGAATGGGTCGATTTGTAAGCAATTATTACAAAAGAACAGGGATATAGTTCATGGTGCATTTGTGTTAGACGAAAAGGGAGAAAAAGTTATATTTAGAGATACCTTACAAGTTGAAAATTTAGATTTAAATGAATTAGAAGGTAGTTTAACGTCTTTGAGTTTATTGTTAAGTGAATTTACTGATGAGATAATCTCTTTTTCAAAAAATTAAAATAGACATATATTGTCGAGAAAACCATTACCTGGTATTAGGTAGAAAATTAAAAAAAACATAAAAATGAATTTATTTAGAAGATTATTTAGAATTGGATCAGCAGAGGCAAACTCTTTAGTTGATAAGTTAGAGGACCCAATCAAAATGACAGAAGAAGGTATTAGAGAATTAAAAAAGAATTTAGGTTCTGCTTTAGAAGCGTTGGCTGAAGTGAAAGCATTAGCTATTCGTTCTAAAAATGACGGAAACAATTATGCAGAAAAAGCAAAAGAGTACGAAAAGAAAGCAATTCTTTTATTGAAAAGAGCTGAGAAAGGTGATGTTTCAATTGAGGATGCTGATAGATTAGCAAGTGAGTGTTTGGTTCAGAAAGATACAAATGTAGCTAACGCAGCTCAGTCTAAAACTGATCAAGTGAAGTTTGAAGCTCATGTAGCTAAATTAGATAGTAATATCAAGAATTTAAGATCAAACGTAAAGAAATACGAAAACGAATTGAGAACATTAAAAGCAAGAGCAAAAGTTTCTAAAGCGACTAAAAACATTAATAAGCAATTAGCTAATGTTGACTCTTCTTCTACAGTTTCTATGTTAGAGAAAATGAAAGAAAAAGTAGCGCAAGAAGAAGCTTTAGCTGAGTCTTATGCTGATATCGCAAATGAATCAAGATCAGTAGATGATGAAATTGAAAAAGCGTTAAATTCAGGAGATGCACAAATTGAAGCATCTGATGCATTAGCAGCGTTAAAAGCAAAACTTGGTCAAACTGAAGCTTAATTAAATTTAAATAATTAATAGTGCTTATCCTCCTCATTTAATGTGGGGAGGATTTTTTTACCTCAAATTTATATATAATAATGAATGAATTTCTTCATCTAATGTTCAGTCCTCAAAATGTAATAGGGACTTTATTACTTAGTTTTTGTGTGTTGTATTGGCTAATTGTAATTGTAGGGATTGTAGATTTAGATCTGTTCGATTTCGAACTTGAAGTGGACATTGATGTAGATGTAGATTCTGATGTTGATGTGTCGGCAACAGATGGTAGTGTAGCTTGGCTGAATAAAATTCTTGTTTTTTTTAATTTAGGAAAAATACCTTTTATGGTGTGGTTAACATTTTTAAGCTTCCCTTTGTGGTTTTTATTAATGATTGTAAACAGCATATTTGGAAATACTTCATTTTTAATAAGTATTATATTTTTTATTCCACTAGTAATAATTAGTGCATTTATAGCAAAGCCTTTAACATATCCGTTTGTGAAAATATTTGCAGCTTTAGATAAAGAAAATAAACCAAAGGATTTAATTGGGAAAATGGGAAGAGTTGTTTTAGCAGGAAACAACGATAGAAAAGGACAAATTGAAGTAAATTATGAAGGATCATCTATTAGAGTTTATGTGTGGCCAATATCAAAAAATATTAAATTAAAGAAGAATGAAACAGTTTTGATTATTCAGAAATCAGAAACTGAAGAGCAAGTGTATATAGTTGAACCTTATGATAATAATTAATAAAAAATAGAAAAGAAAATGGGAAGTATTTTAGAAAATGGAATTTTTGTAACAGTTTTAATAATCATTTTGGTGATTTTAGGAGTGTTAATCTTGGTGTCAAGATTTTATAAAAAAATAGCACAAGGGCAAGCGTTAGTTAAAACTGGTGTTGGAGGTACTAAGATTAGTTTTAATGGAATGATTGTAATACCAATTATTCATAAGTTAGAGATAATGGATATTTCGTTAAAAACTATTGAAATTGCACGTCTTGAAAAAGATGGGTTAATTTGTAGAGATAATGTAAGAGCTGATATTAAAGTTACGTTTTTTGTTCGTGTAAATGAATTAGCGGCTGATGTTCAAAAAGTAGCACAAACTGTTGGGTGTAAAAGAGCATCTTCTAGAGAAGCTATGGTACAATTGTTTGATGCTAAGTTTTCTGAAGCTTTAAAAACAGTTGGTAAACAATTTGATTTTGTTGATTTATATAATAAAAGAGATGCGTTTAGAGAGGAAATTGTAAATGTAATTGGTACTGATTTAAATGGATATATCTTAGATGATGCTGCCATTGATTACTTGGAGCAAACAAACATAGGTTACTTAAATGCAACAAACATTTTAGATGCTGAAGGAATTAAAAAGATTACAAAATTAACGACTGAACAAAACGTGATGTCTAACTTAATTAGGCGTGATGAAGAGAAAATAATTAAGCAACAAGATGTTGAGGCAAGAGAAGCAATTCTTGAGTTAGAAAAACAATTAGCTGAAAAAGAGCAAAAACAAAAGCGTGAGATTGCAAATATTGTAGCGAGAGAAGAGGCTGAAATTGCAAAAGTGAATGAAGAGGAGCGTAAAAAGTCTGAACAGGCAAGAATTTCAACAGAAGAAGAATTACAAGTAGCTGAAGAAAATAAATTGAGACAAGTAATTGTGGCTGCAAAAAATAAAGAGAAAACAGAAGGAATAGAGACCGAGAGAGTTCAGAGAGAACGCGATTTAGAGCGTACTGAAAGAGAGAGAGTAGTAACTTTAGCTCAGATTGAGAAAGAAAAAGCAATTGAAATTGAAAAGAAAAATATTCAAGAAGTAATTCGTGAACGTATAGCAATTGAAAAAACAGTGGTTGATGAAGAGGAAAGGATCAATGATACGAGAGCGTTTGCTGAAGCAGACCGTTCTAAGAAAGTAGCAATTACTAATGCTGAGCAAATTGCTGAAGAAGCATTAGTTCAACAAATTAAAGCTGCAGAGGCAGCTAAGCAAGCTTCTGAATTCAGAGCTGCACAAACATTAATAGATGCAGATGCTGAACAAAAAAGTTCGATTCAAAAAGCAGATGCTATTAAAACAATGGCAGATGCAAAAGCAGCTGAATATGCGGCTACTGGTATTGCTGAAGCACAAGTAATGGAGGCGAAAGCGGCTGCTACTGAAAAAGAAGGTGATTCTGATGCACATGTAATCCAAGTGAAAGCAGAAGCAGAAGCGAAAGGGATTCAAGTGAAAGGTATGGCAACTGCAGATGCTGAATTGAAATTTGGATTAGCGGAAGCAGATATTGACCGTCAAAAAGGATTAGCAGAGGCTGAAGTAATTGAAGCTAAAGCATCATCTGATGAGAAAAAAGGATTAGCTGAAGCATCAGTTAGTTCTGAGAAGTATAAAGTTGAAGCGGAAGGAATTCACCAAAAAGCAGATGCCATGAAACAATTAGATGGTGTTGGTAAAGAACATGAAGAATTCAAATTGACATTAGATAAAACCAAAGAAATTGAATTGGCAGAAATTGGAATACAAAAAGATATTGCAGATGCACAAGCAATGGTGTTAGGTGAGGCTTTAAAATCTGCTAAAATTGATATTGTTGGTGGTGAGCAAGAATTCTTTGATAGAATTACAGGGTCTATTACAAAAGGTAAAATGCTGGATAGAACAATTGATAATTCAGATGCTTTATCTAAAATTAAGTCTCAGTTATTAGATAATGTGGACGGAGAAACATTTATTGACAAAATTAGGACGTTAGTAGCAGATTCAAAAATAAAATCGGAAGACGTAAAAAACTTAACGATTAGCGCACTAATTACTAAAATGATTACAAAAACTAATGATACAGAACGAAAAGGACTTTTAGGTCAATTTTTAGAGTTAGCCAACCAATATGGTGTCGCTAATGTATCATCAGATTCTTTAGGACTATAAAATTTTGAACTCAATTAGTTTGAATTCAAACGTTTAAAAAAGGTTAAGGTGGATTGATGATTTATTATCAATCCACTCTATTATTCATAAAATAGTAGTGATGCTATTTTTAAAATCAATTTAACTCAATGTCAACAGATAAAGGAGAAGGAGAACAACACAATCTAGAAGGTGGAGCTTATGATATTATTCGTAAGCGATTATTGAAAAATGGGACCGAATTTAACACTAAGTTAGATTTGCTTAATAATCATAGACGTGAATTGTTTGGTTCAATTGAAACTGAATTATTAACAACAGAGCGTATTACAACTGAAAACAACTGTCAACCACGAGATATAATTTCTTTAGGTAATGATTTGTTTTTATTTGGTTATAATGTTCATATAGGATTAAGATCAGAAACATTTGTAAAAGATGTATTTTCTGTTTTTGAGTTTAATTCATCTTCCCATCAATTTTCAGAACAAGATATTTCCATTTTTGAAAAAGAGGAATTTGTGACTGATTTTGCAAACCTTTATAAGTATTATAGAGAAACAAATTTTGCAAAATTTACTGTAATCGGCCCTTATTTATATATGGTCTTTCGTGTTGGGCAAGGTGCAACTGATGTTAAGGTATTTAAATGGTTGAATAAAAATGGGGCATATGAGTATGAAGGGAACCGATTTGATCATGAATTCAAATTTCCAACTCAACATGATTTCAAGTGGAAAACTATAAGTCGTGACAATCATATTTCGGGTACTCATCCACATATTTCAATTGAGGATAAAGTATTTGTAGAAGCAGTTGGAGGCGATTTAACTATTAAAATTGAAAACAATACCGATTCTGGAAAAGGTATTTATACTGAGTCGGTTGATCATAAGGATCAGATGTTGGATGATGCAGAGGTAAGATATGCCATTAGTGGGAATTTAATCTTATTGAAAATTAAACCTTATCAAGAGAAAGATTACCGTTACTTAGTGTATAATCAAAAAATGCAGGAAGTGGTAAGAATTGATGCCATAAAAGATTCTTGTATTTTGTTACCAGGTGATCAGGGTATTATTTTCCCAAAAGGGTATTACATTAATACTGGCGAATTTAAACTGTTTGATAATCAGTTTGAGGACATGTTGTTTGAGAAAAAAATAGCGTCTTCAAATGGAGAAGATTTTTTATATGTCTTTTATAATAGAATGTCAGGTGTTTATATTTTATTATCGTATAATATTATCTCTCAAAAAGTTGAAAATCCATTGATCTGTAATGGGTATACTATTTTTGATAATGGAGAGCTCGCTTTATTCAAGTCTCATGAAGACATGCAAAAGCATCATCCAATTCAGATTTGGCAAACGACCTATTCTTTAGAAGAAATTAGTACAGGGAACGAATCCAATTCATATTTATCTAAAGTAGGTAATAAAGAAATTGTAAGGGCTTTGTCTGAAAGTAGAGAGTTGTTGAAGTTGATTCGTAAAGAAGATTCATTTGCGAATTTATACATTGATATTGTAAAGAAATCTACTGACATCATTGATTCCTATCATTGGATTAATAATAAGGAAGCCTTTACGCTAGATATCGAGTTAAGCGAAATTAAAAAAACAGCATCCTCTGCTATAGATGAGTTTGATAAAGTGATCAAACTGAAAAAATATGCACTTGAAATAATAAGTGAGACTGAAAAGAAAGCTAAAAATTTATTATCTCAATCTAAAAACTTAAGAGTAGCTAAAGTGAACGATTTTGTTCATTTGATTGCAAAATTGAGAGATTTAAAAGGTGAGTTAATCGCCTTAAACGATATTAGATATATTGATTTAGGAAAAGTTAAGCAACTGAATGAAGCTGTAAATCAGGCATTTGATTTTGCGTCTGAAAATTGCGTCACGTTTTTATTGAAAGATGAAGCATTGCAGCCCTATAATGACAGAGTAAGGACGGTTGAAAAAGAATTAAACACCTTAACTAAAGTTATTGTAGCAAATGACTTAGAAAAAGAGATAAAGGGATTATCTGGAGAATTGGAATTACTAATTGAAATTGTATCAAATCTTAAAATTTTAGACGCCACTAAAACGACTGAAATTATTGATAAAATTACTGATTTATTTTCAGTGTTTAATCAATTAAAATCAGCATTGAGTAAAAAACGTAAGTCTTTAAAGTTAGTGGAGGGTAAAGCCGAGTTTAATTCTCAAATTAGATTAATTGAACAAGGGTTTATTAATTATATCGATATTTCTGATTCGCCAGAAAAATGTGATGAATACTTGAATAAGGTAGTAATTCAATTAGAGGATTTAGAAGGTAAATTTTCTGAGTTTGATGAATATATTTCTTTAATTACCGATAAGAGAGAAGATATATATAATGCGTTTGAGAATAAGAAAGTAACATTAATTGAAGTAAAGAATAAAAAAATTGAATCTATTTATAGTTCTGCATTAAGAATTTTAAATGGAATAAAAAATAAAGCATCTTCTTTTAAAACGGTTTTGGAAGTCAACGGTTATTTCGCGTCAGACTTAATGGTGGATAAAGTAAGAGATGTTATTAAAAAATTGATTGACTTAAAAGACTCTAATAAAGCAGATGATATTCAATCAAAATTAAATGCTCAGAAAGAAGAAGTAGTTCGTCAATTAAAAGATAAACTAGAATTATTTACAGGTGGAGAGAACCTGATTACATTAGGGAACCACCAATTTTTAGTGAACACACTAAAGCTGGATGTAACCACAGTGTTTAGAAATGAATCAGTGTATTACCATTTAACCGGTACAAACTTTTATGAAGAAACAGATAATGATCAACTAATGGCATTTAAGCCGTATTGGAATCAATTGTTGATTTCTGAAAATGAAACCGTGTATAGGGCTGAATTTTTAGCTTATCATTTTTTCAATAAAATATCTTCAACTCATAATTCATTTTTAGAATGGAGTAAAATTAATCAGCAAGAAAGTTTAGACGCTATTCAAACTTTTATGTCTACTCGTTTTAATGAAGGATATATTAAAGGAATACATGACAGTGATGCTTTAAAAATTGTAAATGAACTATCTTCAAAATATGAGTTAATACATAAGCTTAAATATAATCCAATCGATAGAGTGTTTGGAGTATTATTTTGGGAGTTTGGTATGGGTGAAGTACAGAAAGAAGCATTTTACGATTCTATTAAATCGGTAGGTGTATTAAATTCTGTTTTTCCAAACCATAAAGACTCCGTATATCTTAAAGGTCAATTATTGGATGAATTGAAATCATTTGAATACCATTTAGACCATTCTGACAGTATAGAGTCAATAAATTATTTAGTAGAAGAATTGAGTACATCTGAAAAGTATGTGATATCAAGGGAGGCGTTTAAGTTGAATGAGTCTTTTTCTAATTATTTAAAGACGAATCAAAAAACTAAATTATTTAGAAGTGTATTAGAAAATAAAAATACGAATTGGGAACAAACATTTAGCTTAATCAAAATCTGGATAGATTCCTTTTTATCAGAAGTTAATATGGAATGTTCTGAAGGTGTATTGATTGAAACGACAACGTTTGTATTGTTAGATTCGTCTCCTAAGTATTATCAATCTAATGTTGATTTATCTATTCAATTAAAAGATTTAAAAGGGGAACACAAATTAATAATTGAAAATGAGTATGCGTCAAATTATAATGATTTTATTAAGCGTTTAAAGGTATTTAATCAAACAGATGTTGAAAATTACAAGTCATACAATAAGTTAAAGACTGACTTGGTACATGAGTTTAAGGAGGAAGTTAGAATTAATGAATATAAACCAAGAGTATTAAGTTCATTTGTTCGAAATAAATTAATTGATCAAGTTTATTTATCTTTGATTGGAGATAATTTTGCTAAACAAATTGGGGCGTCTGGAGTGAATAAACGAACAGATTTAATGGGATTGTTATTATTGATATCTCCTCCAGGTTATGGTAAAACGACCTTAATGGAGTATGTAGCTAATAGGTTAGGTTTAATCTTTATGAAAATTAATGGGCCAGCAATTGGTCATCAAGTGACGTCATTAGATCCTGAAGAGGCAGGTAATGCGACAGCTAAAGAAGAGCTTCAAAAATTAAATTTAGCCTTAGAAATGGGTGATAATATCATGCTATATTTAGATGATATTCAACATTGTAACCCTGAACTATTACAGAAGTTTATTTCATTATGTGATGCCCAAAGAAAAATTGAAGGTGTATATAAAGGGAAGACTAAAACGTACGATTTCAAAGGTAAAAAAGTAGCGGTTGTGATGGCTGGAAATCCGTATACAGAAAGTGGTGAAAAATTCCAAATTCCCGATATGTTAGCCAATCGTGCTGATATTTATAATCTAGGTGATATTTTAGGAGATACGGAAGAAGAATTTAAGTTAAGTTACCTTGAAAATAGTTTGACATCTAATTCAATTCTAGCACAGTTAGCAAACAAAGGAAAAAGTGATATTTATAACTTAATTAAGGTCGCGGAAGGGATGTCTCTTCAAGATGTGGAACTTGAACATTCATTTAGTTCTGAAGATATTTCTGATAGCGTAGAATTGCTTAAAAAAGCAATTGTCGTGCGTAATATTCTATTAAAAGTAAATCTAGGTTATATTGATTCAGCTAGTAAAGAAGATGCTTACCGAACAGAGCCCTCTTTTAAACTGCAAGGGTCCTATAGAGACATGAATAAAATTATTGAAAAATTAAATCCTTTGATGAATCAGCATGAATTAGAAACGTTAATAGTTTCTCATTATGAAAATGAATCACAAACGTTAACATCTGGTGCTGAATCTAATTTATTGAAATTTAAATTGATGGCTGGGTTTGATAATTCGGAGGAAAGAGAAAGATGGGAAGTTATACTTGAAGAGTTTGCGCGTCAACAAAAATTAAAAGGCTTTGGTGGTGATGGAATGGCTAATATGGTATCTCAAATGGAGACGATAAATGAAACGCTAAAAAATCTTAATAGCAATGAAAATGTTGAGTTTATTACTCAGTTTAAATCTCTTGCAGAAGGAGTGAGAGCTATATCAACAGTAATGATTGAGGAAAATAAAAAGAAAAATTAAAATTTAATGTGTATTTTAAGCGAGTCAACTATTTATTATGAAACAAATCTTACTACTTCTATTAATTACATTAAACATGTTAATCGGTTTATCACAGGATAAATACAGTATAATTAGAGTCAATGAAACTCAAAATTTTTCAGACTTTGACAATCTGTTTTCTAATTCAGAATTGGATAAATACAAAGTATTTTTTACGGGTGAAAATCATCAGTTTGGTGAAATTAATTCAACCTTAGAATTTAAAATTTTGTCGTATTTAAATAAGACACAAAATGTAAACCATTTTCTATTTGAACAAAGTCCAGCAATCGGTTATATAATGACTGGTATTGCAATAGATAATAAATCTAAGTTTAAGTCTTTTTTAAAGGATAAATACTCGCCTCATTTTTATGACTTAGTGATGGATATAAAAAGATTGAATACAAAATTAGATTCAACAAATAGAATTAGAGTGCATGGAATTGATGTGGAAAGATTTCCAGCATTTTCAATTTTTGCTTTAAACGATATTATTGATTCGTTGTCAATTGATGGTGAAACAGGATTAGTCTATGAATCAATTCAAGCGCTAGTAAGTTCTGAGTTTTTAGATGCTACACCAGATGAGATTTATAATCAAGGTGGTACGGGTGTTAATTTAACTGGAGATCCAGTTGATGCTTGGAAAACATTTAAGACTATTATTTTAGAATCTGAAAAACATAAAAAATTATTAGAAGTAGAGCTAGGAGAAAAGTACGAAATTTATGCGCAAATAATTGAAAGTGTTTCAAAAGGTCAAGAATGGTATATGTCTGAAAGAGAAGGTAACCTATCAGCGCCAGTTTTAAGAGAACGATATATGTATAGTCAGTTTAAAAATGTATACAGAATATTCCCAAATTCCAAATTTTACGGACAGTTTGGGAGGTGTCACTTACATGCTGATAAAAAAGCAAAAAGATGTTATTCTCACGATTTAATGTCTATTGCGAGTAGAATTAATACATCTTCTGATTCTACTTTGATAGGTAAAGTTATTACTATTCCAGTGTATTACAAAAATGCTCAAAATTTTGATGAAAGAATTATTCAATCGTTGAAATTAGATGACCGTTTTGAAGAAGATAATGCCATTTATTTAATTGATTTGGATTATTTAAATGGAGATAATCCGTTAGTAGGTTTTGGGAAAACCTTACCATATGCTATTTTAAATACGTATCAAAAAGGTAACGATTTAAATAATTATGACTTTGGAATTAAATTAACAGAATACCATATTGGTGTATATTATGGATATCGTTTTTTTAATAAGTTGGATAAACTTAATTTTGAATTAAATAAAATTGGCGTGCCAGGTTTTACAAATAAATTTGAAACGTATAGTTTTGTCTTCGATTATATTAAAATGAATGAAGCTGGAGTTCATGTTGGATTTAACTATATGCCGAAAGTGTCAAACAATGATAGGTTCGCATTAAAAGGATACTCTGTTAGTTATGGAGGAAATTATCCTTTTGGTAATAAGTTAGTAATGGCTACTGTAGGCGCAAATTTCACGTATGGTAACATGACTTTATTAGAAGAAGAGGCGAGCGGGGCCTTAGCAAATTTAATTCAACAGAATGGAAATAATCTAACTGCTTATAAAAATGACATATTCACCATTGATCCAAATATAGATATTAGATTAACTCTACCTGTTATTAGTATTAATGCAAGAGTAGGGTATGCTTTTGATTTATCAGGTAAATATTGGAAGTTAGATGGTAAAATGAAGGATTTTACAAAAACTTCTTTTTCTGCTCCTTACTTGCAAATAGGTTTAAGTTATAATTTAAAAGAGATATAAGTTTATACGTACTCCTTCAATTAAAGTCCTTATTCTATTGACTTAAAGTACTATTATACAATAATAGTACTTTTTCTACGTTTAATCTTGGCAAAGAAATTGCAAATACTTATGTAACCAATTAAACGTTAATTGTTATATAAATGCAAAGAAACCAAAAACCAAACCATTATGAGTATTAACCCCGTTTATCATCTCACTGAGGATAAGCTCCAAAAAGAGCATCAGTGGGTTTTACAAGCACAAAAAAATCCAGAAAAATTTGCTCCGCTTTACAAAAAGTACTATGAGCAAATATTCAGATATATTTATCAAAGAATGGATAATAAAGAAGTCGCTTTTGATGTCACTAGTCAGGTATTTTTAAAAGCGTTAAACAATATACATAAATATGAATACAGAGGTGTACCCTTTGCATCATGGTTGTATCGTATTGCTAAAAGTGAAGTGTACCAGTCATACAGAGATAAAAAAGCAAAACGTACTGTAAATGTTGAAAATTTTCAATTATTTGAATTAATTCAAGATTTAGAAGAAGATAAAACTAATGAAAATAGACAATTATTACTTAGTATTATCAGTCACTTAGATGCTGGTGAAGTTGAAATGATTGAATTACGATATTTTGAAAAAAGATCTTTTAAAGAAATTGGTGAGATTTTAGATCTTACTGAGAATAATGCGAAAGTAAAAGCGCATAGAATAGTTAAAAAAATGAAAAAAATATATACCAAAAATCATGAATAAACTCAAGATTAATGTGGATAGACCAAAAATGTCTTCAAAGGATATTTCAAATCGAATGAATTTTGAAGACATTTTATCAGGACACAACTTAATGGCAAAGCCATTTTACAAAAGTGCTTGGTTTTTTGGTGTAACAGGTTTAGCAACAATAAGTTTAATTGCTGGTAGCGTGTACACCTTAAATCAGGAGGGAGATGAATTGTATCGTAATTATCAAATTACAGACAATTCCCTCTCAATAAAAGAAGAGGTCAATTTAGTAGAAGATAAAGTCATTGAATTGAAATTAAGTAAAACAGTTAATAGTGAACAGCCTATAGAAAATAAACCTACTTTAAAGACAGTAAACTCAGAAGCCGAAATAAGCATTAATACTAATAATAACTTAGTTCAGGACTCTAAAAAAGTTGAAGCTAATAAAATTGAATCGAAACCTGTTTCTAAGGTGGCAAACGAATCAGTAAATGACATACCTAAAACGTTTTCATTTATGGATTTGCACCCAAGAATATCTGGGAAAATTGATGGTGTTATCACAAAAGGTGAATTATTAGATGACAATGGTTTAACAACAAACACTGATGTTGAAATAATTTCGTTTCAACTTCATTTAGTGGAAGGAATGACAAGTAAAGTTTTTGATTCAGATGGAAATAAGTTAAATTCTGAAATGAAATTAGCGTTAGAGAAGGTTAATGTTGGGGAAGAAGTCTACTTTGAAAAAATTAAAGGAAAGGCAACTACAGGGGAAATTTTTCGTTTATCGCCTATAAGATATATCTTGTTAAACTAATGTAATGCTTAATACATAGAAACATAGGAGGCTTTATGTTGATATTTTTAGTGCTTATTGGTTAAGTATTGAATTTTAACGTTATTTTTGTGCAAACTTCAATATTAATATAAGTGTTAAATGAATAAGTTAATTAAAATTGTTTTAGTTGTATTTATAATGGTCATATTTGATTTTACATCATATGCACAATCTAGTCACTTTACAACAAATTCTTATTGGAAACACCAACGTAAAGAGATTTTATTTGGAATAGGGGCTTCAAATTTCTTAGGAGATTTAGGTGGGTTAAATAAAGTTGGAACTGGTTATTCTCCGTTGGATATGGAGTGGTTAACTACTAGACCGTCAGGTCATATTGGTTACAGATACCGTTTGTCTCCAAAGTTTTCTACAAAATCCCTTTTGTCTTATATGGTGTTAAAAGGTGATGATGCTTTAACATCAGAACCAACTAGAAGAAATAGGAATTTGAAATTTAGAAGTCATTTATTTGAATTGTCTCAACAATTTGAAGTGATAATTTATAATAGTGAGGCGTTTGGTGCTAGGTATAGACCATTAGGGGTTAAAGGTAATAAACATAAAAACACATTAGTTTATGCGTTTACCGGAATTTCAGGTTTCTTTTTTATTCCACAAGGACAAGGTGACGGAGGTTGGACTAATTTAAGACCTTTGCATACAGAAGGACAAGGTTTACCAAACGGACCAGATCAATACAGTAATTTCGGAGTAGCTATACCATTTGGTATAGGAACAAAAGTAAGTTTAGATGAACTTTGGAGAGTGACGCTTGAATTAACGTATACGAAAACATTTACGGATTACATTGATGATGTTAGTACTGATTACTATGATAAATCTGCTATTAGTGCAGCTTATGGTAATGACGCCGCTTTTTTTTCTGATCCATCTTCAGGGTACTTTCCGAGTTGGACTGCCACTGGTGAGCAAAGGGGAGATCCAGGAGAAAATGATGCCTACTTAATGTTTAATGTGTCTTTTACAAGAAATATAACTTATAAAAGAAAAAGAGGAAAAAAATGGCAATACCGTGCGAGATTTTAGTTGAAAACTTTTATAAGAAAACGATAATTATTCAAAACTCATTTTTACCTTTGTAGAAATGAGTTTTTTATGTATAAATCTATTATCAGACCAATATTGTTTTCTTTTGATCCAGAGAAAATCCATTACTTTACTTTTAAGTTAATTAAAATTACAAGTAAAATCCCATTAGTTTCTTATTTTAGAAGAAAAGTATATAGTTACGAAAATGAAAATCTAAAGCAAAACTTATTTGGATTGGACTTTAAAAATCCGGTTGGTTTGGCTGCTGGTTTTGATAAGAATGGTGCGCTTTTTAATGAATTAGAAGATTATGGATTCGGCTTTGTAGAGGTTGGTACTGTAACTCCTAAACCACAAGAAGGTAATCCTAAGACAAGATTGTTTAGACTTAAGAAGGATAGTGGTCTTGTAAATCGAATGGGATTTAATAATAATGGAGTGGAAGCTTTAGTTCAAAATTTGAAGAACAAAAATTGCAACATTATAATCGGAGGTAATATTGGTAAAAATACGTCAACGTTGCCAGAAAATGTAATTACAGATTACAAAATTAATTTTGAAAAGTTACATTCTCATGTAGATTACTTTGTCGTTAATGTGAGTTGTCCTAATGTAGGAAGTATGGCTAAACTTCAAGATAAAGATTTTCAAATTGAGCTTTTAGAAAGCTTAAAGGTTATAAATAATAAGCAAAAAACTCAAAAACCAATTTTATTGAAAATTGCTCCTGATTTAAATAATGTACAGTTAGATGAGGTAATTGAAATTATTTTGCAAACTAAAATTGAAGGCGTTATAGCTTCTAATACTTCCGTTAATAGAGAAGGTTTAAAAACAACAGAACAAGAGTTTAAAGTAATTGGGAATGGTGGTCTTAGTGGCCAACCTGTAAAAGAGAGAAGCACAAAAGTGATTAAATATTTATCTGATAAATCTAATAAGGCATTTACGATTATTGGAGTAGGAGGAATTCACTCTGCAGAAGATGCAATTGAGAAAATTAAGGCAGGGGCATCATTAGTTCAAGTGTACACCGGTTTTATTTATGAAGGTCCTAAGTTGGTTAAAAATATAAATAAAGCAATAGCGAATCAAAATATACTTCAAAAATGAAAAATTTAAAACTAATTGAATGCCCTAGGGATGCTATGCAAGGTTTGCATGATTTTATACCTACGGATATTAAAGCTAAGTATATTAATCAACTCTTGAAAGTAGGTTATGACACCATAGATTTTGGAAGTTTTGTGTCACCAAAAGCAATTCCACAACTGAAAGATACTGTTGAGGTACTGTCAAAATTGGAATTAGAGAAAACCAATTCTAAATTATTAGCCATTGTTGCTAATGAAAGAGGAGGGAATGATGCTGCTCAATTTGATGAAATAACTTATCTAGGTTATCCGTTTTCGGTATCAGAAACATTTCAACAAAGAAATACAAAGTCTTCAATTGATCAATCGTTGATGAGAGTTGAAAAATTACGAGAAATTGCTAAAAAAAACAATAAACAAATGGTTGTTTATTTATCAATGGCTTTTGGTAATCCTTATGGTGATAACTGGGATGTGGATATAGTGGCTAAATGGAGTGAGGTTTTAAATAAGAAGTTTGATATAAATATATTAGCATTGTCTGATACAATTGGCGTATCAAACCCTGAGAATATTAAGCAAATTTTTGAACCACTAATTAAAGAAATGCCAAATGTAGAATTTGGCGCTCATTTACATTCTACTCCAGAAACTGCTTACGAAAAAGTACAGGCAGCTTATGAATCAGGATGTAGGCGTTTTGATGGTGCAATTAAAGGTTTTGGAGGTTGTCCAATGGCAGAGGACGAATTAACTGGTAATATGCCAACAGAGGTAATGCTAAATTATTTTACTAAACAAAATATAGAAACAGGTTTAAGCGAGTCAGAATTTAAAAAATCTATGACTGACGCCTTGAGTGTTTTTCCTATTTAATCTTTCTTTGGAATAAAAATTCTTAAGAAAGAGTAAGTAATTAGTGAGTTTTATGATTGGAAATAGTAGTCTTACCTTTTAAGTTAGCGTCTCAAATTACTGATTCGGAAACGGTATTAAATGTAACTAAATTATTTTCTTCCGTTCTAAAAAAGAATCAATCAACTATGTGGTCTTTACTGAAATTAAATGTGGTAGCCAAATTGTTAAATTAGATAAATAATGAAAATAGTTTTTAGTGTAATTTGTTGTGTAGTCGTGATGATTAGTTCTTGTGAAAACAAAACGTTAGTTGAGAGTGTTTCAATTTTCCCTTCTGATACTTTAGTAGTAGGAAATGATTACCCTGAAATTAATTCGCAATTGGTATTGAAAGTTATGGCGAACTTGGAGTTTTGTACCTCAAGTGATACAGTAACTTCATTACCTCCATGTACAAATAAATATTTTAGAATATTTAGTGTAGGGCCTAATGTTAATTGGGAAGATGGCTTTCTATTAGAAATGAGAGCTGGTTTATTTAATACACCTGTAAAGCAGTTGTTACTTATCCAGAAGGGATTCAATACATATAAAATCATTAATCAATACCTAGGCTTTTTAATTGAACAAAGAACATCAAAGTCTGGTTATAATGACTTGTTAATGGGGTATCAAGATAAAGAAATTGGGATTGTGGCAATAAAGCATACTTGGGATGGTAAACGATATAATCCAATTGATGTTGAAGAGATAAATGGATATTTCGTTAAAACTGAATTGAAAGATTCCATAAACCATTTATTTATTGATAATTTTTATGCTGGACATTAGATTTATGATGTTTGTTTTTTAAAAATTGACTTTCCTCATAATTTGATAATTTAGATTAATTACCTTTGAACTATCAAGGACATAAAAAAATATATAACAATTAGCTTAGTTAGTTTATTCATGACGACTATAGTAGGTCCTGCGTTTACTATTATTCATTTTTATGCTAATCAAGATGAAATTATAGAAGAATTCTGTGAGAACAAAGCAAAACCTGAACTTAATTGTAATGGGAATTGCCATTTGTCAAAAGAATTAAATAAACAAATTGATAAAGTACCATCACAGGAAAAGAATGAACTCAATTTTTCTTTATTCTTACCAATAGCTTATTCTGAGATTAATACGGTTGAAATAAATCACCCTAGATTAAAAAAATATTACAATTCATTTTATAAAAATAATTACCATTATTTAGTAATGGATACTATTTTACATCCACCCCAAGCTTAGTTTCTAATTATTAAACAGAAACTCTGCTGGATTTAGATTGTGAAAAAGTATTCGAATTAAGTTTATTAAGAAATTTAGTATCGTTAATATTTTCAAATTATTAGCTTTTTCATAAAAGTTTAGCAGAGTTTTTCAATTCATAAGTTTTGAATTGAAAATAATATATTAAACTAAATTTTTTACAAAATGAAAATAATTACCATACTTTTCTTGTTTATTTCAAGTTATTCAATCGCTTGTGATGGTTGTAACGTTTTTGTCAATTTTTCACCAAATGATTATAAGAACAGAATCAGTTTGTTTGCTAGAAATCGAATGATGATTGGCGAATACAATATGTTTGGTCAAATGACATTAACTAAACATGCTTCACATGGAAATGATCCTAGTTTTTGGAATAAGCAAGTAATTGAACAATATAACACGCTAGAACTCAGAGGAAGTTTCTATGTGAGAGAAGTTTGGAAAACAACTTTAATAGTTCCATTTATTAATAATCAACAGTTTGTCGGAGATGATAATAGATACACTGTTAATGGGTTTTCGGACCCAATTATTATGGAAAGTTATCAAGTTTATAATTCTTTTAAGAACGAGAATGATAAAAAGTTGGTTCACAGATTAGAAGTTGGGATAGGTGTTAAAATTCCATTAGGAATGATTAATAAAACGTATGAAGTAGGGATGCCAAATCTTGATTTACAACCTGGTACTGGTAGCTTTGACTTTTTAGGTAGTCTAACATATATTACAAAGTATAAACAATTTGGTTTGTATACAAACGTTAATTATAAATTGAATACCTTTAACGTTGATGAATATAAATATGGGAACACAACAAATTTAACTTTTAACGCGTTTTACCAAACCAAAGGCGAAAAAGTTTCGTTTATGCCATCAGTAGGTGTGTATATTGAACAAATGAGTTTAGATGTAAATAGATACACTCAGGAATATGTAAAGACATTTACTAAGTATGCCGATACCGGTGGTGAAATTTTATTTGCTAACGTAGGTTTAAAAGTATTTAAAGGAAATTTTGTTTTAACGACAGAATTTCAAAAAGTAATGGGTAGTCAATTAAATGGCTACACACAACTATTAACAAGATATAGAGTAAATGTAGGTCTAACTTACAGTTTTTAAAAATAACTAACAATAAACAAAATGAAAAAAATAATAGTAATAGTAGCAGGAATAGCTTTAGCAGTAAGTTTTAATTCGTGTAAAAAAAAAGGGTGTACTGATGAATTAGCTTCAAATTATTCTGCAGAAGCAAAAAAAGATGATCAGTCGTGTATGTATTTGCCTAAGGCAGTGAAGTTTGAATTTACACAAAACTTTAACGGTAGTAATGTCACGGTTGATGAATTTAATTCAATCGCGTATACAAATGCGAATGGAGAAGAGTTAAGTTTAACAAAATTACAATATAGTATTTCTGATGTAAGATTTTATTTACCGAATGGTGATAGTGTTTACGTTGATGGCTCTTATAATCTAATTGACTTAGAAAATTCAAGTTCTTTAACTTATGATTTACCTTCTTTAACTGAATTTGTAGCATCAAAAGATTTTACTGGAAAATTTGTTGGTATTGGTTTTAATTATGGATTTAATGAAGAAGATAATGTGTCCGGAGCGTATACCGATTTAAATCTTGCTTCTTGGGGTTGGCCTCTTGGGATTGGTGGAGGTTATCACCAAATGAAAATGGAAGGAAAGTTTTTAGATGCTGCTGGAAACGAAGTGTCTTATGCCTTCCATAATGGAAGTTCAATTAAAAATTCTTCAGGTGGTTTTGAATCAAACTATAAATTTATAAAATTGGTTAATTCTGGTTTTGATTTAAAAGGAAATACAGTTGTTGAAATTAAAATGAATATTGCAAAATGGTACACATATCCTAACACTTGGGATTTAAATATTTTGAACGCTATGCTAATGCCTAATTATGATGCACAAAAAATGATGATAGAAAATGCTGTAGATGTATTTTCAGTAGGTACAATTACCCATTAATAGCAAGCGTATTATTTTAATCATTGAAGCCTATTTTATTAAATTGAAGTGGGCTTTTTTTTGTGATTTGGCGTATGAATATTCATTAATAAATTAAAAATGGAATGGAATAAAAATTCTAGTTCATGATATATGTTATAATTTCATAAATAAGTCAATTTTTATCACGTCTTATCACCATATTTATTAATTTTGCATTCTAATTTTTAATGAAATGGATAAAAATTCAATTATAGGATTATTATTAATGGGAGCAATCCTATTAGGATATGGTGTTTTTATGGGACCTGATGAAGAGGACGTAATAAACAATCAAACAACAGAGATCACAGAAAGTCATAAGCCAGATAGTGATATTGCTGATGTGATTACGGAAGTATCTTCTGCAGATACTACAACTTATACTGAAGTGGTATTAGATTCTACATTAGTAAATGAAAATGTAGCTAGTGAGGTGAATACAGTAGAAGAGTTAATTACTTTAAAAAATGATTTACTTGAGGTTGAATTAACTACTAAAGGTGGTTTAATGACTAAAGCATTTATTAGTGAATATAAAACACATACTGAATATGTAAATGGATCAGATGAAGTACTACAGTTATTTGATGAAAAGTCAAATTATGGTATTCAATTTACGCAAGGCGGTAAAACAATTAACACGAAAGATTTAGATTTTACCGTAATTGAAAGTACACCTCACTTAGCGAAATTAGAAGCTAAGTCTGGAAACGGTTTTGTTTACTTTACTTATGTATTAAGAGACGGAGCATATGATTTTGATTTCTCAATATCTTTTAAGGGAATTAGTGATGCAGAAGCACCAAATACAAAATTATTGGCTGATTTTACATTATTAGCTACTGAAAAGCATATGAACACTGAAAGAATGGTAACAACTGTTTTTTATGATGAAGAAGAAGGATATCATTATATGTCTGAAGGTGGTGATGATGATTATGAATTAGAAAGCTCTTCTAGATGGGTGTCATTCAAGCAAAGTTTCTTTAACGCTATGATTATGTCAGAAACTGGTTTTGAAAAAGGGTCTAAATTTACAGTTACTAAATTTGAAGATGAAGACACTGTCTATTTGAAAAATATGACTGCTGAATTGAATTTGGGTGCTAAGAATATGACCAATTCAATAGATTTAAAATGGTACTTAGGGCCTAATAAATATGAAATATTAGAAGCTTATGAGAATGGTGCTGAAGGTGTTGTTAATTTAGGATGGGGATTGTTTAGATGGATTAATATTTATGCATTAAGACCAATGTTTAAAGGTTTATTAGGATGGGGACTTGGAGCAGGTATAGCTATTTTACTATTAACATTTATTGTTAAAATAGTATTAAGTCCAGTAAATTATAAAATGTATAAATCATCAGCAATGATGAAAGTATTAAAACCTGAAATTGCTGAACTTACGGCTAAGTTTCCAGACAAAAAGGATGGAATGAAAAAGCAACAAGCTTTAATGGCATTATATAAACAAGCAGGTGCAAGTCCAATGGCTGGTTGTGTACCAATGCTATTCCAAATGCCTATTTTGTTTGCTATATTTAGATTATTCCCATCTTCAATTGAAATGAGACAAAAAAGTTTTTTATGGGCTGAAGATTTATCAAGTTATGATAGTATTTATACATTCGGGTTTGATATTCCTTTATATGGAGATCATATTAGTTTATTTACATTGTTAATGGCTGCTACGACTTTAGTTTACACTCATTTTAATAGTGGTAATATGCAGCAACCAACTCAAGAAGGTATGCCGAATATGAAATATATTATGTATTTCTTTCCATTTATGATGATTTTCTTCTTTAATAACTACTCTTCAGGTTTAAGTTTTTATTACTTTATATCTACATTAATGACCATGTTAATCATGTTGTCTATAAAGTACTTTATATTAGATGAGAAGAAGATTCACGCTAAAATTGCAGCTAATAAAGCTAACCCTAAAAAGGCAAAAGGTAAATCTAAATTTGCTCAAAGATTAGAAGAAGCTCAAAAAATGCAAATGGAAAAGCAGAATAAGAAAAAGAAATAAGACTAGATTATATATAATTTATGTTAAAAGAGCAGTTTTTACTGCTCTTTTTGTTTTTGTAAACCCCTTTGTAATTAGGGTTTTATAGCTTATTTTTGTCTATTTAGGTGTAAGTTGACAATAGTCAGTCTAAAATTGAAGGGTTGATGTTGTTTAATTGCGTAAATTTGTCAAAACTTTAAAACTCAAAAATTATGAGTACAACAGATGAAACACTAAAACCAATTAAATTTTCTCGTACAATGGGGAAAGATTTTGCGACTACTCTTAAAAGGAGAGCAAAAGATTACTTTAAGGAAAATAATATTGATAGATACGGAAATTATAAGATTTATATTAAAACAGTTGTTATAGCAGCTATGTATTTCGTGCCTTATGGATTAATGGTTTCTGGTAATTTTACTGAAACTTGGCAATTAGCAGGACTGTTTGCAATGATGGGTATAGGTACTGCTGGAATTGGAATGGGATTTATGCATGATGCAAATCACGGATCATATTCTAAAAATGAAACTATCAGCTTTTTAGTTGGAAGAGTAATTGGATTTGTTGGTGGTTTTGCACCAACTTGGATTATTCAGCACAATGTATTACACCATACATATACAAATGTTTATGGTCATGATGAAGATGTTTCTCCTGCATTATCTATCCTTAGATTTTCTCCGGATGAAAAATGGGTTCCAGCGCATAAATGGCAATATATCTATGCTTGGTTCTTTTATGGAATGATGACTATTATGTGGATGACAACTAAAGATTTTAAACAGTTGTATAGGTATAAAAGAATGGGATTAACAAATGCTCAAAATACAAATTTTAATAAATTGTTGGCTGAGTTGGTAATTTCAAAAATATTGTACTATATCTTCTTAATTGTTATACCAATGTATATGTTAGGTCAAGCTGGTGTATCTTGGTGGGCTGTAGGTTTGTTAATTTTAATGATGCATTATATTGCTGGATTCTTTTTAGGAATAGTATTTCAACCAGCTCATGTTGTGCCTGAAACAGATTTCGTTCAAGCAGTAGAGGATGAAAAACATGATTTATCGATTGAAAATAATTTTTTAATTCATCAATTAAAAACAACATCTGATTTTGCTCCAAAGAGTAGAGTTTTAGCTTGGTTTATTGGTGGTTTAAATTACCAAGTAGAACATCATTTATTTCCTAATGTATGTCATGTACATTATAAAGCATTGTCTAAAATTGTTAAGGAAACTGCAGCAGATTTTGACTTACCTTACCATTGTCATAAAACATTTATAGGAGCACTTGTTGCGCATGGTAAAATGTTGAAGAAATTAGGGAAAGCTTAATCAAAAAAATAATAATATTTCAAAAAAGGTTTTACATTTGTAAAACCTTTTTTTAGTTTAAAAATAATAGATATGAAACCATCAGTAAAAATAGCCATTGTTTGTAGTGTAATTTCAATTGGATTTACGTTAGCATTTTTTTATGCAGGTAAATTTCAACAAGGGTATGAAGTAGGTCCTTTTATTAAATTATTTTTATTATTAGCTGCTATTTCAGGTGGTGTGTTTATTGTTAAAAAGAACGAAAATTTTAGAGAGAGAAGCTTTTTAGAAGATTTTAAGTATGCTATGCAAGGAGGAATAATCTTCACTATCCTTGTTTCACTTTTTGTGTATTACTACCATACAAATATGGATACGTCTATTATTGATTCAAAGGTGACTGCATTGATGAAAAACTCTGATAAAAACGTGCCAGATGAAGCAACTTATAAGATACTTCAAAGGGATGATGTAACATGGCAGGATAAAACATTCATGGATTATAAAGAAAATCAAGAGGATCAGTTTAGAAGTATGGTATCCGCAGAAGCATTTGCTTTAGTGCATGTTTTAGTCGGAATGCTATTAACACTATTCTTTTCTGTTTTTGTGACGCTAATCCTTAGAAAAGTTGTCTTAAGAGATTAGAAAACACTAGAGTAATACGCTTTTAGCTAAAAGCCGGATTCTCGTATTCTTAGTTCTATTCTAATTAATGGAATTTATGACTGATTTATTTAAAAGAAAGACCTGTTGTTTATAGCTTTGATTGAGATATGTAATTATACAATCATTCACAGCTTCCTTCTTTATGAAGGGAATGAAAGTGGCTAAAGGACAACTAGTGATAGAGGTATTATAAACAAACAAAATTCTTCAGTCTTTCTTGTTTCTGTTTCAACGAAATCCTTAAAAGGGTAAGCACATTTCAAACCCGTTCCCACCTGCTTTAAGTGTAGGAGGTTCTTCATTTAAAAAGTAAAACCCTCTAAGAATTAGAAATAGACCAACTATTAAAAAGGAAGTGGTTCTGAATGAGTTGGCGTATTTACTCAATTTGGCTTTCAGTTTCGTAGAAAAAAAATAAAACAAACTTAGTAAAGGAATTGTTCCTAAACCAAATAATAACATCACGAATAAGCTATTTACAAGCGATTTCTGAGCTAATGCCATTATTGCAGCTGAATATACCATAGCACAAGGTAAAAAGCCGTTTAAGAAGCCAATATAGAAGCTATATTCAATTGAATTCTTGTTTAATGATTTAGCTAATTTGTTCTTATAACCAATCAAACCATTAAATGTTGAGTACCCTTTTTTCTCAATAAAATTGAGAAATGAAGGAAGTAGGGCAAAAGCTATTAAGAGTCCTCCGCTAATAAAGGTAAATGTAATTTGTGTGTTATAGGAATTTAAAGTACCTACAATTAAGCCGAAGAATGTACCTATGATCAAATAGGTTAATAATTTTCCTAAATGGTACAAAAATAGACTTAACCATTTTTGTTTACCATTTCCAGTAGGAATCATCAATGCAATAGGTCCACACATACCTACACAATGTAGGCTACCAGCTAATCCTAGTATAAATGCAGACCAAAGCATTAAAAGTTTATTTCGGATTTATATAAATATGATTTTTCTCCAGCATTCCAGCCAATGTTTACTTCATATTTTCCAACAATAAAGTCAGTGTAAGGAAGAATCTGCTTAGAACTATCATCTACGGTTAAATCATACTGTTTATCCAGCGATTTATCATCTGCTCGGTAGAATAACACTGACCCTCCATCAAATGTAAAATTGGAAGGAAACAAAAGCTCTACTCCATTTGGAGTTTGCTCTATGTTTAATTTAAAGTCAGCTCTTTCGTAATTAAAAACACTTTCTTTCTTAGAGTTGAATAATACTTCTTGTTCATAAAAATCATCTTGCACTAAGTCTGCATTTCTATAGTGCATTTTATAAACTAGTGTCAATATAAATGCCATAAATAATAGTATAACGATTGTTATACTTTGTCCCCAATTTAATTTCATATTCTTTTTATTTTAAAATCCAGGTCCACTAAAATTGACCTCTGTTTCTTCAACCATTTCACTTCCATTATACACACCTATGGTAATTGGTGTCTTTGGTCCTATAAGGCTAGTCTTTTTCATTTTCACCATTATTCGTCTGTGAATTTGAACTCCGGTTACTAATTCGACTATATTACCCCCAATTGTTTCAATTGTTGCGTTTCCGCTATTAATTTTCATTTCAAGTTGTAAAGTGTCAGTGGTTTTATTAATTAAAGTGACATCATAAAGGTTAGAGTATACTTTATTTTCTAATTTTTGATAAGTAGTTCCTTTAACTCTTAATACTGTAGCTTCAACATCATTTCTAGCAAAAAGTAAGCCTACTAATAGTCCCATGATTACAAACATTAGTGTAATATAGGCTTTTGCACGTCCAGTTAAACTGAAGTCAACACCAGATTTAATCCCTTTTTCAGAATCATATCTAATTAGACCTTTATCTAAACCAACTTTATCCATCATAAAATCACAGGCATCCATACAAGCTGTACAGTTTACGCATTCTAGTTGAGTTCCGTTTCTAATATCTATTCCTGTAGGACAAACATCAACACATTGACTACAATCAATACAATCTCCTTTTCCCAGTTCAGCTCTGTTTTCGTTCTTTTTAAATTTTGATCTACCTTCAGCTCTTTCTCCTCTTCTATAGTCATAAGCAACAAGTACTGAATTTTCATCTAATAAAACACCTTGAAGTCTACCATAAGGACAAACTGCAATACAAACTTGTTCTCTAAACCATGTGAACACAGCGAAAAATATTGATGTAAATGAAATTGCAGCGATAAAGCCTCCAATATGTTCACTCGGTGGGCTAGTTATAATATCAAGTACCTCTTCATAACCTATAATGTAAGACAGAAGAATGTTAGCGATAAGAAACGAAATGATCCAATATAAAAACCATTTTAGTAACCTTTTACGAATTTTGTTCCAATTCCATGGTTGCTTATCTAATTTTTTTTGTTGACCAACAGTGCCGTCAATCCAAAACTCGATACGTCTAAAAATAAATTCTAAAAATAAAGTTTGGGGACAGGCCCAACCACAAAATAACCTACCAAAAACAACTGTAAAAACAATGATTAATAAAACAAATGCCAACATTCCAATGGCAAAAAGATAAGAATCTTCAGGCCAAAATACTTGGCCCATTATAACAAATTTTCGTTTAACAATATTAAACATTAATAAGGGTTCACCAGCAATTTTTATAAAGGGAGCAATAAACATTAATGCCAACAAAGCATATGAGAAAAATTGCCTTCTATTAAACCATTTTCCCGATACCTTTTTTGCAAATACCCAAGTTCTTTTTCCATCTTTATCTACGGTACCGATAGTGTCTCTAAAGCTCTCGTCCATCTTGTGTAAATCACTCATGTCTTTTGTTTTAAGTTAGTGTAAAGGTCGTTATTTTTTACCAAAAAAGAGTGTGATAATTCACACTCTTCTAAGTTAAATACATGTTAATATTGGAATGTATTATTCAAAAATATTATCGCCTTGTGGTTCTTTTCCTCCAACAGCCTCTTCCATTGATAAAACGTAAGAAGAAACAAATTGAATTTTTTCTGGATTCAAGATATCTTTCCAGGCAATCATTCCATTTTCTGCACCTTCTGATACAGTATTGAATACACCTTTAATATCTCCATTATAAATCCAATTATTATCGGTAAGATTTGGTCCAATACCACCTCCACCGTTTCCGGCGTGACAAGCAACACAGTTAGTATTATAAATTTCTTTACCTGTAGCTATAGCGTCAGTGTCTGTTAATAATGTAACAGTCTCCACATTTACCATGTTAGGATTAGCCGCTTTATAAGCTGCAATTTCTTTTTCTCCATCAGCCATTTCTTGTTTAAATTCAGCAGTCTGTAAATTACCGATTTCCATAACTTGATAATAAAAGAAATAACCAACAGCCCAAATGATTGTGATATAAAATCCATATTTCCACCATGGTGGTAAGTCATTATCTAACTCCCTAATACCGTCATATTCATGATCCAAAAGAATTGAGTCTTCCTTGTCGATATCAACAGCATTGGTAAATGATGAAAACATAGATGTAGGAGGTGTATCTGTACTAGAGTTTTTTATTACATTTTTAGCAAAAATTGCAAAATATACAATCATGGCAATTATACAGATATCAATACTAAAAATTGTCCAGAATGACAAGTTTGAAAAAACCATATCAGCAGATTCAGTTCCACCATCAACTGCAAAAGAAGTTGATGAAATTAAAGAAATAACAATAAGTAAGCTTGCTTTCTTAAATTTGTCTTGCACAGCTTTTAATACGTTAGATGCTGTTTTAGAAACACTGTATAAAGCGAATAATAAAACAACTGTGAAAGCCATCATTATTCCGAACAAAGCCGTTGATGAAACACCTAAAGTTTCATAAATAGGTGTAGTTACAACTACAACATCCGTTACTGTTTCGGTAACTTCTTCAGTTGCTATTGATAACGAACTCAAAGAGATCGTCCCAAATAGTAATATTGATTTAAAATTAAATATCTTTTTCATATTTTTGATTTTTTTCAAATGGTAGTCGATTTAAGTTAATAAACGATTACCATTGAATTATTTTTCCTCTTCTTCTAAGGGTATATTCTTAAGTTCATTAACCGTCTTGTTGTCAATTTTATAAAGGTAGTACAGCATCCCTATAAAAAAGCTAAAGAAAATCACCAATGAAATGATCGGAAATATTTCAATACCGTCTATTGATGTAAGGTGTCCTTTTATATATTTTAACATGACTTTTATTTTTCAGTTTTCACTTCATTATGAATATCTGACCCTAATCTTTCTAAGTAAGCAATGATTGCCATTACTTCCATGTCAGCTCTAGCATTTTCAATATCTGGATCGGCTTTAACTAATTCTAATACTTCATTCGCTTGTCTTAATAAGTCAGCTTCAGCTTGATCTTCATATCCTTCAGGATAAGGAACTCCTAAAGTTCTTAAAGCGCTAATTCTTGCTTTAACTAATGAATAATCTAACTTATCAGTTAACCAAAAGTAATCAGGCATAATTGAACCTTCAGAAGTTGTTCTTGGAGATAACATATGTTTGTAATGCCAAGCTTCCGATTTGTTCATTGCATTTCCTTTTCCTGATCTAAATAAATCTGGACCAGTACGTTTAGAACCCCATAAATGTGGGTAAGCATAAACATATTCTCCACCTTTAGAGTATTCTCCATAACGCTTAACTTCATCACGGAAAGGTCTAACCATTTGCGAGTGACAGTTATTACAACCTTCTCTAATATAAATAGCTTGTCCTTCTAACTCCAATGGTGTCATTGGTTTAATACTCGCAATAGTTGGAATGTTATCCTTAACTAAAATCGTTGGTGCAATTTCAAAAACGCCTCCAATTAAAATAGCGATTAAAGCTAAAAGTGAAAATTTCAATGGTTTTCTTTCAATTTTAGAATGCCAATGTTCTCCAGGTGTAGCGCTAGTCCTCTTTAATGGTGCCGCTTCAGCCGCTTCATTAGCAATAAAGTTTCCTTGTTTAGCTGTCTTAATTAAATTGTAAACCATAATACATGGTCCAGTAACATATAATAAACCGCCTAAAGCTCGCATAATATAGAAAGGACGTAATTGAGTAACGGTTTCTAAAAAGTTAGGATTCGCTAACGTTCCATCGGCTGCAAACTCTTTCCACATTAATGATTGTGTGAACCCAGCCCAGTACATTGGAATTGTCCATAATAAAATACCTAAAGTACCAATCCAAAAGTGAGTATTTGCTAAAGATTTAGAGAATAATTTTGTTCCCCACATTTTTGGTACTAACCAATATAGCATACCAAACGTAAACATACCATTCCACCCTAAAGCTCCAACGTGAACGTGGGCAGGAATCCAATCTGTATAATGTGCAATCCAAGACACATTTTTAAGTGATAACATTGGACCTTCAAAAGTGGCCATACCATAACACGTAATGGCAACTACCATAAATTTAAGAACAACGTCATCTCTAACTTTATCCCAAACACCTCTTAAAGTTAGTAAACCGTTAAGCATACCACCCCAAGATGGGAAGATTAACATTAATGAGAATACAACACCTAAAGATTGAGCCCAATCCGGTAAGGCTGTATATAATAAATGGTGAGGACCAGCCCAAATGTAAATAAAGATTAAAGACCAAAAGTGGATAATAGATAGTCTATAAGAGAATACAGGTCTATTTGCTGCTTTTGGAACAAAGTAATACATTAAACCTAAATAAGGAGTCGTTAAGAAAAAGGCAACTGCATTATGTCCATACCACCATTGGATAAGTGCATCTTGAACGCCTGAAAATGCAGGATATGAATGTAAGAATGAGAATGGTAATTCAAAAGATCTAAATAAGTGTAGAACTGCAACTGTTACGAAAGTTGCAATAAAGAACCATATCGCTACATACATATGTTGTACACGTCTTGTGAGTATTGTTCCAAACATATTGATTCCCCAAATAACCCAAATAATAGTGATTACAATATCTTGTATCCACTCTAATTCAGCATATTCATTTGAAGTTGAAATACCCATTGGTAAAGATACAACAGCAGTACAAATAGCAATTTGCCAACCCCAAAAGTTAATCCAACTTAATTTATCAGACCACATTCTAGTTTTTAACAATCTTTGTAGGGAATAATGAACACCAGTAAAGATTCCATTCCCTACAAATGCAAATATAACTGCATTAGTATGTAAAGGTCTTATACGTCCAAATGACAACCATGAGGCTGCATTCAATTCTGGCCAAACCAATTCAAGGGCTGCCGTTAAACCTACAAGCATTCCTATAATACCCCAAAATGCTGTGGCAATTAAGAAATACTTGACAATTTTATTGTCATAATAAAACTTTTCTACTTCCATTACTTTTCTTTTTTTGTTAAACTTTTTTCTTGTTTTTGTTCCTTTTGTTCATCCTCATCAAATATCATTCTATAGGCAGGTCCGTAGGTATCTTCAAACTGGCCGTTTTTATTTGCCCATAAAAAGGAAAATAAAAAGAACAAGGCTAAGCTTATACTTACTATCATTAAAATGAATATGATTTGCATTACAAATATTTTTTACAAATATAAATTAACAAATATTAGTAATTGCAAGGCAGTTGAAAGTTTTTTATATGACTTATGTCATAGAATTGTCAAGAGATGTGTAAACGTTTTGAGATAGTACTTTTGAGAGTTATTTAGAATAAGAATAAATTGCTGTTACTTAGTTATTGCCGTTAGGGTAAAGCCTTCATTCTTTAATAATTGAATGACACCATTAGATTCAAAGAGGTGGGCAGCACCAACTCCAATAAAACAACTTTTATCTCTAGTTTCTGCTAATATTGTTGGAATCCAAGCTTTATTTCTATTCGTTAAAAAAATATCTTCAAAGGCCATAAATTCTGGAGACTGGTCTTTCATTAGGGGAATGAATTTATCAACTTGTTCTTTTGAGTAAAACTTCATTAATTTTTGAGTACCTTCTTTTTCTTTTTCAAAATTCTTAACAGAAGTCATGACCATACTTGCAATTGCTTTATTCGGTATTAAATCAAAAAAACCTAATTGCTGTTCCATAGTTTCAAATCCAATAATAGGTATTTCATTGTCTTGACTTGTTTTCATAATACTTAAATCATAAGACTTTGCATTTTTAGAAAAAAAGGCTTGAGTAATAGACTGTAAAATTAAGAATGGCTTCATTTTAGTGTAAGTCATATGGAATTGTTTTGGAGAAACTCCAAGTTCATTATCCATAAATTTTACTAATTCAGTTAATTCGATTTTAGTGAAGTAGTCATTGATAGTTTCACCTTTTAACGTTATTAAACTTAAAGCCTCTAGTGGGTTGGGTTGTCCTCCAATTTCCATTATAACCTGATCACTATTTTCTATAATGTACTGTAAATGAGGGGTGATATTAAAATAGACTTCATCAATCATGTGCATTGTACCGAATAAGTATGACGTTTGATGACCTTCCTTTTCAATTTTCCACAACAATGAATTACCATTGTTTACTACTATGTCTTCGTATTGATTTAGAGTATGGACATCTTCAGTAGAAGTACAAGAAATAATGAATACAAGTATTAATGCGACTATAGAAGCTAATTTCATATTATATTTTTTCCAAAGTAGTTAGGTAGTGAAAGTTATCGTCCTCCATTATTTTAGTTGCTTTTAAACCAACTTTTTCTGCTTCATGTTCTAGATTTTCAAAATCTAAATATACCCAAGGAAACCAATCTGAAGAATGTTCTTTATAATCCATTTTAAATTCCATTTCACCAGGATATTGGCTATTTAAATCCATCCAAACACCACCTTCTTCATCTTCATATAAGTACCTGATGTCAGTTGAGTCAGTTATTATTTTTCCTCCGTCCTTTAATAATGATTTTGCGTGTGACAAAAAAGAATTTACATCCTTTAGTTTACCTGCTAATCCTAGCCCATTCATTAATATTAGAATGGTGTCAAACTTCTTTTCAGAGTAGTCTAAAAAAGCACGTTTTTCAGAGTTTAAGTCTTGAGTCGATAAGTAATCAATAGCACCATCTGATGTGTCAAGTGAGAATGTAGATAAACCTTTACTCTTTAGGTGTTTAGAGTGGCAACCTGTTCCTGCACCAACTTCTAGTATTTCACCCTTACAAAGTGCAAGTGCTTGTTTTTCAATTTCTGGCATTTCATCAAAAGTCCTAAATAAATAGGGGACAGGCATGATATCATCTTCACATAGATCAGAATGTACTATGATGTTTTCAGTAAAACCATTTTTTGAAAAGTCTAAAATAGCTTGTCCTATAGGGTCGTTTAAATTATTCATTAAATATCGTAATCATCTATGTTTTCAAATCCTCCAAAGTCTTCTTCATTATCGTCATCAAACTCATTGAAAATATCATCAAATTCACTTCCTAATTCTAATGAAGGACTTTCAAAGCCTTCATTAATATCTATCTTTCTTGATTCTTCTTTAGGTGCAATTCCAATTGATAAAATAACTTCAGGGTTTTCAATTTCTTCTTGTTTTACCTCTACTAATTCAATTAGAAAACACCACATTTTTAAAAAATCATAAACCAAAATAAACTTTTGATCTTCATCTTCAACTTCATCCTTTAGCACCGTTGAATCCATGTTAAGACCTGAATCTCCCATATCCATTAATGATATTTCATCACCTTTGTCCCATGTGTTGTTACTGATGTAAAATGAAGCAAGTTGGTCTCCATTAAATCTAAATGCCTTTAATATACAATTGTAAAAGTCAGAAAAAGTATTGTTTTTAGATATTAATATATCTCTAAAAATTTCTTCATTGTTTGAATTATCTAAAAGAACCCTGAATTTATAACTACTCATTTTAAATGTTGATTTTTTACAAAGTTAGACAAAATGTATAGTAGAAGTCATTTTAATTCCTATTAATTATAAACATTTTCACTTTTCTAAGTGAATAAAACTTAAATTATTGATTATCTTTACAGAAGTATGCAAATTTTAAATCAAAAATTAACTAAATTATATTATTCTATTGGCGAGGTGGCCGAAATGTTTGATGTAAATGCATCCTTAATTAGATTTTGGGAGAAAGAATTTTCAATTTTAAAATTAAAGAAGAATAAAAAAGGTAATAGAATGTTCATGGTAAAGGATATTCATAATTTAGAATTAATCTACGATTTGGTTAAGAACAAAGGGTTTACGTTAGAAGGTGCTAATAAAAAAATTATTGAACTTCATAAAGGAAATCTCCCTCATAGAAAGAGTGAAAATAACACAATTAAAGTAATATCTAAATTGAAAGAGATTAAACTTAAATTACTGTCAATTAAGGAAGAGTTATAAGGTTATTAGACTGCAAATAAGTAAAAGGTCTTCACGAAAAATAAATTGTTCATAATTATGCACATAATTTTTGATTAAATTTATTTGCTAATCTGATAGTTGTTTTATCTTTGCATAATGCAAGAGACAATTTTAATTTTAGATTTCGGATCACAATACACTCAATTAATCGCAAGAAGGTTGCGTGAGTTAAACGTTTATTGTGAAATACACCCTTGGAATAAGGAACCAGAATTAAATGATTCAATAAAAGGAGTGATCTTTTCAGGAAGTCCTTTTTCCACTAGAGATGAAAATTCTCCTCAACCAAAAGTTGAAATGTATAAAGGAAAAGTGCCATTGTTAGGTGTATGTTTCGGTGCGCAATTTTTAGCTAATCATTTTGGCGGTGAAGTATTACCTTCTGAGATTAGAGAGTATGGTCGTGCTAATTTAGCTTTTGTTGATGAGGCTTCTGTAATCATGCAGGGTGTAGAAAATGAATCTCAAGTATGGATGAGTCATGGAGATACAATTAAATCTTTGCCTACAGGTTATAAAACAATCTGTAGTACAAAAGATGTTGAATTTGCAGGTTTTGAAATAGAAGGAGAAGATACGTTCGGAATTCAATTTCATCCAGAAGTATTTCATTCAACTTACGGAAAAAATATATTAGAAAACTTTATTGTAAAAATTTGTAAATGTTCTCAAGATTGGACGCCAGATGCTTTTGTTGAAACTACTGTTGCTGATTTAAAAGCGAAAATAGGAAACGATAAAGTTATTTTAGGTTTGTCTGGTGGTGTAGATTCTTCAGTAGCAGCTTTTTTATTGCATAGAGCTATAGGTGAAAATTTACATTGTATTTTTGTAGATAATGGATTATTGAGAAAGGATGAATTTTCATCAGTTCTTGAATCATATAAAGGATTAGGATTAAATGTGAAAGGGATTAATGCTGGTCAATCTTTTTATGACGCATTAAAAGGTGAAAGTGATCCTGAGAGAAAAAGAAAAATTATCGGAGGAAAATTTATTGATGTATTTGATGAGGAGTCTAAAAAAGTAGAAGGTGCAAAATGGTTAGGTCAAGGAACTATTTACCCTGATGTAATTGAATCTGTTTCTGCTACTGGTGGACCGTCTCAAACTATTAAGTCGCACCATAATGTTGGTGGATTACCTGATTTTATGAAGTTAACTGTAGTTGAGCCGTTAAGACTGTTATTTAAAGATGAAGTAAGACGTGTAGGTCGTTCAATGGGGTTACCTGAATTTATTTTAGGAAGACATCCATTTCCTGGACCAGGGTTAGGAATTAGAATTTTAGGAGATATCACAGAAGAAAAGGTACGAATCTTGCAAGAAGTGGATTATGTATTTATTCAAGGGTTAAAAGACTGGGGTTTATATGATGATGTATGGCAAGCAGGAGCAATATTATTACCTGTAAACACTGTTGGAGTAATGGGGGATGAAAGAACTTATGAAAAAGCAGTAGCTTTAAGAGCTGTTGAATCTACAGATGGTATGACGGCTGATTGGTGTCATTTACCTTATGACTTTTTAGCTGAGATATCAAATAAAATTATTAATAATGTGAAAGGAATAAATAGAGTTACTTATGATATTAGCTCTAAACCACCTGCAACTATTGAATGGGAATAATATGAGTAAAGTAATTGGATTGATTTTTATGATTTTTGTTTCGGTTGTTTGTCTTGCTCAGCCGGGTAAAGCGGATGTTGAAACTTTAAATGGTAAAAAGTACTATGTACATTTTATAGAGGCAGGTCAAACATTATATGGTTTACATCAAATGTATAGTGTGTCTGTGGGTGATATAGCGAAAGCTAATAACAATTTAGTAGGAGGTTTACAAATTGGACAAAAGATTCTTATTCCAATTTCAGCTGATAATACGGATTACTATGCTCAACATATTGTTGAAAAAGGGGAAACACTATATGGTATTTCTAGAAAGTATAAATGTTCAGTGCTCGATCTACAAACAATTAATCCTGAATTGGTCTCTGGAGGAGTGAGTATTGGGCAAGTCCTAAAAGTTCCGTTAACTGAAACGAAATTTGTAAACAAAGCTGATATTTCTACTGGAGAGGTGATTATTAAAGATCCTGTTAATTCAACAGAACAAAATCAATTAGAAGTTACTAGTCCATATAAAGATTCTATTATTATACATACTGTATTAAAACATGAAACATTATATTCTGTTTCAAAAAGATATATGGTTTCACTTAATGAGATAAAAGAATTGAATGATATTAAACGTAATGGAGTTAAAGTTGGAGATAAATTAAAAATAAAAGTAAAAAAGATTAATTATTCAATTGTTGAAAATGAATTAGAAACATCTTTTGAAAAATTGGATGGCAGTTTTGTTTACAAAGAAATACACAAGAAAAGTAAGTACAAGGTAGCCTTGTTTTTACCTTTAATGTTGTCAAAAAATCAATCTTATTTAAACAAACCGTTGAAAGTTGGTAAAGTTAAAGAGTTATATGCAATTACAAAAATTTCATCTGGATTTTATCACGGTTTCATATTGGCTGCAGATTCACTCGCGAAAGCAGGTTTAGATGTTGAAATTTATATTTATGACACACAGAAAGATATATTGGAAATTCAAAAACATATTGATAAGCCAGAATTTAAAGATATTGATTTAATAGTAGGTCCCTTATTTTCTAAAACCATTAGTTTTATTGCAGATTATTGTAAAGAAAATAGAATACCAATGGTTATACCATTTAAAGCTAATTCGAAAGTTCTTTACCAAAATCCTTTCGTTTTTAAAGCTACAACGTCTAATCTAGGCTTAGTTGATGGTATTGGAATGTATACCGCTAAGAATATGTCGAGTTATAAAATCTTTATGGTTAAACCTACTTTAAAAAGTGATTTAGTATTATACGACAAAATTATAGATACCTATAATACAGCAATTAAAAGTGTCGATAATCCTATGTCGGCTAAAATTATAGAGCTTAAATTGGGATCTGCTAATGGTCGTGATATTAATATTCATTTGAGAAAAGATACAGTTAATGTTGTGATTGTTCCATCAACAGATGTTAAATTTGTAACTGAAATGTTTACAAGGTTGAATAATGTTATGAATTTAAACACCTATTCAAAGAACATGAGAATAGTTGTTTTTGGTTTAGAAGACTGGAATAAAATGAACGATATAGATTTAAAACATAGAATAAGGTTAAATCAGTATTATGCGACATATAGGTTTACGGATTATGAAGCTCCTAAAACGACAAATGTTATAAAGTCGTACCGAACAAAATACGGTACAGATCCTGATGTATATGGAATCCAAGGGTTTGATATAGGGTACTACTTTTTAAGCGCTATGTATCTGTATGGTGAAAATTTTACTAATTATCTGGAAAACTATAAGTTAGAAACTGTTCAGAACGATTTTGGATTTCAAAAGAACACTATTGGGGATGGGGTTGAGAATAATTCAATTAAAATTATTCAGTATTCAAATTATACGTTAAAATTAAAACAATAATTATTATTGTCCTTTTTTTATTATTAAGGCAACCTATAAAAGACCCTGTCGTATATAGTATATAATTCATTTAATATTAAATCATGAAAAAAATAATGATGTTAATTTTCCTAGCATATGCGGGAATTTCATTTAGTCAAACAAAAGAACAAATTGATCAAAGGTTGATTGAGAATAATGGTAGCGAAATATATTCTATTCTTACACATAGAAAAGATTATTATAAGTTTTTATTATGGGAATTAGATAATGGGTATGAAATTGTAAATGCAAACTCTGTTTCTAGTCAAAATAGTTTGTCTATTTCTAGTATTGTTGATAAGGCTAATAACTCATTTACAATTTCGGATTTGACTAATTTAGAAACATTTAATTTTATGAAATATAATTTTAATCGTGAAAAAGAAAGTAATGTATATTATGACCTTGGAAATGGAAAGTTTTTAAAGTTCACGGCATTAAAGGTAATGTGGAAAGCATTTGATGATTCAGGTTTAAATACAAAACAATAATACGAGATTATGAAAAATATTTTTTTAACACTAAGTTTGATTTTTACTAGTTTTGTTTTTTCTCAGGATATAGTTTTTAATGCAGGAAGTAATAATACAACAGTTAATACATGTAATGGTTTTGTAATTGACTCTGGAGGACAGGGAGGTACGGGTTATAGTGATAATGAAAACGTTACTATAACAATCTGTCCAGATACTATTGGATCAGGTAACAATGATGATTTTATAAATGTAGTATTTAATCTTTTTAATTTAGATGTTAGTGATACTGATCCAGATCCTAATGCAAGTAATCAAGATTACATGAATGTATATGATGGACCAAGTACTGCTTCTAATTTTTTAGGAGTATATACAGGAAATGGATTATCTAGTACAACTATACAAGCAACAAATTTAAATCCGTCTGGTTGCATTACGTTACAATTTGTTTCTAATAATTTAAATAGTACAGTTGCAAATTGGGGGTTTACTGCTTCTGCCACATGTGCTACGCCTTGTGACCCTTCAATTTCGGGAGCTCAAATAGTAGGTGGAGCGACTGTTGATAGTATTAGAGTTTGTGTTGGTGACATGGTAGAATTTTTGGAAATTGGTTCTGCTGCGCAGGCTCCTTTTACGATTGCATCTTATGAATGGAATTTTATGGATGGAACTACAGCGGTTGGTGCTCAGAACGGTACAGTGCAACATGCCTTTACTCAGCCAGGGCATTACGTTGTCAATTTATTTACAACAGATGATAATGCATTTACGACATGTTTGAATTCGAATTTAAATGAACTTAATGTGTTTGTCGCTACGCCTCCAACATTTTATAATTTCCCTAATGATACTACTCTGTGTATTGGTGAAATGCTCGATTTAACAGCTCAACCTGAAATTTTTGATAGCCTTTGGTCTGGTTTCCCTGGTAGTACGCAAATTGATGATGGGTGTATGTCGGATACACTTTTAGGAGTGGCGCAAGTTGTTCCAATTACTATGACCGGTTTTGATGAGCCTTTCATTACAGATGCAGGTCAAATTGAAAGTATTTGCTTTGATATGGAGCATTCTTATATGGGTGATTTAGTGATTCAAGTAGAATGTCCAGGAGGATTACAAATAGTAACACTTCACCAACAAGGTGGGGGCGGTACACAAATTGGTGTACCTGTACAAACAGATGATGTAGATTGTATTAATGGTTTGAATCAAGGAACTCCTTTTACGTATTGTTTTACTCCACAAGCAACAAGTACTTGGGTAGAATGGGTTGCTAATAATGGGTTTGGTCAAACTATTCCTGCAGGTGATTATGAACCAATTTCACCCTTGTCTGGATTAGTTGGTTGTCCTATAAGTGGGACGTGGAATTTAATAGTTACTGATAATTGGGGAGCAGATGATGGAACGGTTTTCGGATGGAGTATTAATTTAGTTGATTCTTTATACCCTGATATTGTTCAGTTTACGCCAAACATTGGGACAAATTCAGATTCTTCTTCTTGGGCTATTTCAGATCCTTATGTTACAAATGTATCAGCTGATGGTAATGTGGCAACAATTGTTCCTACAGTAGCGGGATCATATAATTACACCTATTCTGTGACAGATGACTTTGGATGTTTTAATGATTCAACCTTAACAATTACTGTTGATGAGCAATTAATTATTAGTGCTGGTTTAGATACTGCAATTTGTAATGGTCAACCAGTAGTTATTGGACCTCAAGTTCCACAATGTGGTGCTGACGGAGGTAATTATACATATTGTTATGGGAATAATGAGAATACAACATTTACGTATTGTCCTGATACACCTGGTGATGGTTTGACATATATGAGTATAGCATTTAATTCTGGGAGTACTGAATCTTTTTGGGATCAAATTACAGTTTATGACGGTCAAAATGCTTCTGCTGCTTTGATTGGAGTTTATGAAGGCGATTTAAGTGGTTTAACTTTTACAGCAACTAATCCTAGTGGGTGTATAACAATGGTGTTGACTTCAGATGGTTCTGCTTCTTGTACGTCTGGGTCTCAAACATCTTGGGATTATGACGTAACTTGTGGAGGGGGTGCTTCAACGGCATTTGTATGGACACCAGATAATAACTCATTGGATGATGTTAATATTTCTAATCCTACAATTGTTAATTTACTATCTACAACTACTTATACCTTATCAGTCTATCCAGTAGGTCATCCTGATTGTATGACTTCTGATAATGTAATAGTATCTATTGGCGGAGATGTAAACGCTGGTTTAGATAGTACAATTATAATTTGTAAAGAAGCAATTGAACAAGATTTATTCCAATACCTTGGAGGAACACCTCAGTTAAATGGGATTTGGTTTAATGCTGCGGGAGATACTATCCTAATGCCTATTTTACCAGATACTTTGATGAATGGTTTATACGAGTATAGAAAAGATAGTGCAGGTTGTTCTGTTTCCGCTTTTGTTGATGTTACTATTACTGAAATTAGCTTAAGTGCTATAATTGATCATTCAGACTGTCAAGCTTTGAATGGTGAAGTTACTCTAACAGGAATTAATACTTTAGGTCCTATTACTTACTCTAATGATTTTGGAGCTACTTATTTCACAAATAATATATTTACACAAGGAACTTTAACAACTAGTGGTCTTGGTGGAGCACTTATTAGTTTGGGAGCTGATGGTTCAGGAATTGGACAATCGTATAACTTTGGAGTTATGGATTCTGTGGGATGTGTTGCGTCAATAGATTCAATTGTTATTGATGATAACTTTCCTGTGATTAACGGAACTAATTTGATTGATAGTGATTGTGATGTTGATAATGGACAAGTTAATACAGTTGATGTTACAGGGGGAACGCCTAATTATACATTCTCAACGGATGGTGTAACTTATGCTCCATTAGCATTGACTAATTTGGCTCCTTTTAATTATGACTTAATTGCTAAAGATAATTTTGGTTGTACGGATACTGTTCAAATAACTATAAATGAAATTAACATGCCAATAATAACTAGTGCTACTGGTCTTGATGTAAACTGTTTTGATGCTGGAAATGGATCTATTGATATTGTTGGGACTAATCTAATGTCCTATTCGATTGATGGAGGTGCTACATTTGAACCGACAGGACAGTTTCTTAATTTGTTACCAGGTAGCTATGATATAGTAGGTGCTTCTGGACCAAATGGTTCATTTTGTCAGACCTTCGCTAATATAATTATAATTAGTCAACCAGATTCGATATATATAGATACGTTATCAAGTAATTTAACAGTTTGTGTTGGAGATGAAATCACTTTAGGGGTGTTAGGTCTTGGTGGAGTTCCAAATACAAATTATACTTATGATTGGGATTATCTTGGAAACAACTTAGGTCAAGGAACAACTATAACAACAACGGTGACTGATACTATGCAAATTTGTGTAACTATGAATGAAGATTGTCTGTCTCCATCTAATACAAAGTGTATGAATATTGCTATTTCTCAGCAAATCTTCCCTAAATTAACTTCAGATAGTGATAATGGATGTTTTCCATTAACTGTGAATTTAACAAATGTTTCGAATTCGTCAAATATAACGACTTCAATTTGGGAATTCTCAGATGATAATGTTTCTAATTCTGTGTTAGGAAATGCTGGAATTACACATACTTTTCAAGATCCAGGAGTTTATAATGTGTACTTAGAAGTAACGTCTTCTGAAGGCTGTATTTATGATACGACTTACTCTCAGTTTTATACGGTTCACGATCATCCAGATGCTAATTATTCATATACTACAATTCCTTTGACTGTTTATGATAGTGAAGCAAGTTTTGTTGATTATTCAACTGGTGATCCAACAATATGGGCTTGGGATTTTGGTTCTGGAGCTATTCCTTTGACTTCATCTGTTCAGAATCCGGTAGTGAATTATCCAAAAGGTATTGCAGGTATTTATCCTACATCTTTAACGGTTTGGAATCAATATGGGTGTTCTGATATTTTAGAAGGTCAAGTTGAAGTTATAAATGATGTAACTATTTTTGCTCCAAATATTTTTACACCTGATGGTGATGAATTTAATGAAACATGGAGAGTGTATATTTCTGGAATTGATGTTTATGACTTCCATGTAACAATGTTTAATCGATGGGGAGAAGTAGTTTGGGAATCATTTGATCCAAGTGGAGAGTGGGATGGAAGTTATGCTTCAGATGGTACAGTCCATGATGGGTCTTTCGTATGGATTTTACATGCTAAAGATTCTTATAATGATAAAAAATATGAATTTAACGGTACAGTTAGTATTGCTAGATAAATTCAAAACAAAATAGTTTTATAAAAAGGAAAGGCTGATGTCTTTCCTTTTTTTTTATATAAGTTTTTGTTTGGAAAAAATGATAAGTGAAAGAATTAGTATACGCAGAAAAAGGATTCATAAGTATTATTGTTTATCCGAAAAGAACATTATTGGGGAGAATTGAGAATAATTCGATAAAAATTATTCAGTATTCAAATTATACGTTAAAATTAAAACAACAATTAGTGTTGTTTTTTTATTATTTACAGGCAACCAATAAAAGGCCCTGTCGTATAGAATATATAATTCATTTAATGTTAAAGCATGAAAAAAATAATGATATTAATTTTTCTTGCTTATGTAGGAACTTCATTTAGTCAAACAAACGGACAAATTGATCAGAGATTGAAAACCAATCACGGAGAAAGTATCAATCGAATTTTTGAAAAGCAAAAAAGTTATTATGACTTTTTAGTTTGGGAATTAAATAAAGGATATGAAATTGTTGACATGACAACATTAGACTTAAATGTAGTTGACGTTAGAAGTGTACAGAATATTTCAAACTCAAATGGAGAAACATTTAAATTAGAATTATTAGAAATGCCCAAGGTGTTTAATTTTATCGATTTTAATTTTAAGAGAGAAAAACAAACCGAAGTGTATTACGATTTAGAAAATGGGACAGTAATAATGTTCTACTCGTTAAGAAGTGTTTGGAATAATTATAAAGAATTAAAATAAAAAAAATGAAAAATTACATAATAATATTTAGTTTATTTATTGGTGGAATTTCATTCTCTCAAACACAAATTGATTTTACCACTGCAAATAATAATACAACTGTGAATACTTGTAATGGTTTTATCATTGATTCAGGATTACCAGGTGGTACTGGTTATGGTAATAATGAGGATGTTACAATTACGATATGTCCGGATACTGTGGCTTCTGGAAATAATGATGATATTATAAATATAATTTTCAGTTTATTTAGTCTTGATACTTATGATGATAACCTATTACCTCCTCCAGGTAATGTAAATGTGGATCAAGTAATAGTTTATGATGGACCGACAACTGCTGGTAACTGGTTAGGTACTTATACAGGTGCAGACTTGGAAGGTGTCCCTATTCAAGGGCAGCATGCTTCTGGGTGTATTACAATTAGGTTTATTTCTAATAGTCAGAATAATGTGGGTAACTGGATGTTCTCCGGTTCTGCAACATGTGCAACACCTTGTTCGTCTCCTATCGCTGGAGCTGTGTTAGTGAATGGATTTGCAAATGATAGTATTGCTGTATGCGTTGGGGATATTGTTGAGTTTCAAGAAAACGGATCTTATGCTCAACCTACTTTTAATATTGACTCTTATGAATGGGACTTTTTTGATGGTACACTTTTAAACGGGTCGCAAAATGGAATAGTACAACATGCATTTGATGCGCCAGGTCACTATATTGTAAACCTTGAGGTTACAGATGATAATAATTTCTTTACATGTACAAATTCTAACTTAACACAATTATCTGTTTATGTGGCTACCCCACCTACCTTTTATGAATTTCCTTCTGATACTGTTTTATGCATTGGAGAGAGTTTAGATTTGGTTAATTTGCCTGTTTTGTTTGATAGTACATGGTCTGGATTTCCAAGTACAACAACAACTATAACAGGTTGTTTGTCAGATGATGTACTTGGCGTTGCTCAATCTCAGCCAATTGATGTGTTAGGGTATCCTGTAGGGGCTACAATTACCGCTGGTACTGATATTTCAAGTATTTGTATCGAATTAGAACATTCTTATATGGGTGATTTAGTACTTCAAGTTCAATGTCCTGGAGGAATTAATGGGCCACAAACTGTGACACTTCACCAGCAAGGCGGAGGAGGAACTCAAATTGGAATTCCAGACCAAGCAGATAATGTTTTTTGTGATGGTGTAAATCCAGCTACAGGTGTTGGTACACCGTTAACCTATTGTTTTACGCCTCAAGCAACTCAAACATGGGTCGAGTGGTCAGTTTCTAATACATCTAGTAATTTACCTGCTGGTGATTACGAACCTGTAGGTTCTTTTGACGACTTTATAGGATGTGATATTGCTGGTCAATGGAATTTAATAGTGATTGATAATTTACTTTTTGATGATGGTTATGTCGCTGGTTGGTCAATCGATTTCGCTACTATAAGCCCTGATGTAGTTGTTTTTACACCTCAAGTTGGTGATGATTCTGATTCTTCTTATTGGGATAATTCAGGAGCTTTTATTACAAATATTTCTGCTGATGGAAATGTAGTTTCAATTACACCTACTGCCCCAGGTGTTTATGATTACACATATTATGCTGTGGATAATTTTGGATGTACTAATGACTCTACAGTTACAGTTACAGTTTTAGATCAATTGATTTTAACGGCAGGAGTAGATACTATTCTTTGTGCTGGTGAATTGGTAACTATTGGCCCTGAAATTCCTCATTGTGTTACTGATGGAGGAAATTATACGTATTGCTATGGAAATAATGAAAACACAACGTTTACGTATTGTCCAGATACGCCAGGTGATGGCCTAACTTTTATGAGTATAGCATTCAATTCTGGTTCTGTTTCAAATTTTGGGGATAATATAATTGTCTATGATGGTCAAGATACAGGTGCTCCAATAATTGGAACGTTTCAAGGGGATTTGAGTGGGCTTGTATTTACTGCTACGAATGTAACTGGATGTATAACAATGGTTTTAAATTCTAACGGTTTTATTTCTTGTGCATCAGGTTCACAAACATCTTGGGATTATGATGTTAGTTGTGCTGACGGAGTTGCTGTGACATATGCTTGGACACCAGATAATGGTTCGTTAAATGATGTAAATGTTTCAAACCCAACGATTGTAAACCTCCTTACAACAACGACTTATTCTTTAGCTGTTTATCCTATTGGGCACCCTGATTGTGTAACAACTGATGACGTTATTGTTTCAATAGGTGGCTCTGTAGATCCAGGGTTGGATAGTATAGTTACAATTTGTAAAGAAGCTATTGAACAAAACTTATTTCAATATATTGGTGGAACTCCTGAATTAGGGGGGACTTGGATTAATCCGACTGGAGATACAATTCTGATGCCGATATTACCTGATACTTTAGGAGATGGATTGTATGAATATAAAATAGACAATGCTGGTTGTACAGCTTCTTCTTTTGTTGATGTAACTGTTTCTCAAATTACATTAAGTGCTTCAATTAATCATTCTGATTGTAATGCCTTTAATGGTGAAGTTACATTAATAGCTTCTGCTAATGCAGTATTGCCAATAGTATATAGTAATGATGCTGGTGTAACAAATGTTGCAAATGATTTATTTATAGAAGGATATGCCAATGGGGTAGTTGGTGCTTTACCTACAGGAATGGGCAGCGATAATACTTATAGTTTTCAGGTGACTGATGCAAATGGTTGTATTGCAAGTATTGATTCAACAGTAATAGATGATAATTTCCCAAATATTGATATTAATTCTGTTATTTTAACAGGGAGTGACTGTAGTGCTAATAATGGGCAGGTTAATACTATCACCGTAAATGGAGGAACACCTAATTATATATTCTCAACTGATGGCTTATCTTATTCTGTATTAACATTGACTGACTTAGCTCCTGGTAATTATGACTTAATTGCTCAAGATAATTTTGGATGTACAGATACTGTTCAAATTACAATTTTAGAAATTAATGTACCAACAGTTACTGCTACATTTAGTGATGTATCCTGTCATTCTGTTGGTGATGGTAGTATTAATGTGTCGGGTAATAATTTAATGTCTTATTCTATAGATGGAGGAATTACTACGCAAACTACAGGTTTATTTAATAACTTAATTCCTGGTTTCTATGAGGTAATAGGTTATTCAGGTCCAAATGGTACGTTATGTTCTGATACGTTGACTAATCTAATTATGATAAGTGAGCCTGCTGCTTTACAAATTGTTACATTATCAAGTGACTTAACTGTTTGTAATGGAGATGTAATCACACTAGATGTATCAGGGTCAGGTGGGAATGGTAATTATACTTATGATTGGGATTATCTAGGGAATAACTTAGGTCAAGGAGTAACAATAACAGCAACGATAACTAATACCATGGAAGTTTGTGTAACTATGAGTGAAGATTGTCCTTCACCAAGTGTAGATTCATGTATGACAGTTTCTATTTTTCCTAAGGTTTATCCAAAATTAACTTCTGATGTTGATAATGGATGTTTTCCATTAACCGTCACCTTAACGAATGATTCAAATAATCCTTTAAACATAGCAACTTCAATTTGGGAGTTCTCAGATGATAATGTTTCTAACCCTGTGGGAGGAACTACTGGAATTATACATACTTTTCAAGACCCAGGAGTTTATAATGTGTACTTAGAAGTAACTTCTTCTGAAGGGTGTATTTATGATACAACTTACTCTCAATTTTATATGGTTCACGATCATCCAGGTGCTAACTTTAGATACTCTACTATTCCATTAACTGTATATGATAGTGAAGCTAGCTTTACGGATTATTCCACTGGTGATCCAATACAATGGGCTTGGAATTTTGGCTCTGGAGCTGTTCCGTTGACATCTGCGATTCAAAGTCCTGTAGTAAATTACCCACAAGGTATTGCAGGTATTTACCCAACGTCTTTAACAGTTTGGAATCAATATGGATGTTCTGATATGTTGGAAGGTCAAGTAGAGGTGATAAATGATGTAACGTGTTTTGCTCCAAATATTTTCACACCAGATGGTGATGAGTTTAATGAAACATGGAGAGTGTATATATCTGGAATCGATATTTACGACTTCCATGTAACAATGTTTAACCGATGGGGAGAAGTAGTTTGGGAATCATATGATCCAAATGGAGAGTGGGATGGAAGTTACGCTTCAGATGGTAAAATCCAAGATGGGTCTTACGTATGGATCTTACATGCGAAAGATTCTTATAATGATAAAAAATATGAATTTAACGGTACTGTTAGTATTGCTAGATAAATTCAAAACAAAATAGTTTTATAAAAAGGAAAGGCATCAGTCTTTCCTTTTTTTTATTTTTATAAATTTGTAGTATGGAAAAAATGATAGGCGAAAGAATTAGCACATACACAGAAAAAGGATTCACAAGTATTATTGTTTACCCGAAAAGAACAAGATGGAAAGAAGCTGTATTATTTACTTGGGTAATTGCGTTTTCGATTATCGGTTTCTATATGATCTATTTGTTGATTGGAGGGGGACTTGAAAAAATTGATAATACCGGTTTAGAAGGTGATCCAGCTGAAGTGTTGAGAAACCAAAAAATATACCTTGGTGTGTTTGTAGGGTTTTGGATATATTTTGAATATAAGGTCGTAAAAGGATTACTTTGGATCACTTTAGGTAAAGAGCTAATAAAAATATCTAAAGACGCATTAATGATTAAAAACTCAATAGTATCATATGGTAAGTCGAATAGTTATTTTTTTGAAAATATAAAAGGAATGGGATTAGTTGAACATGAGAAGTTATCTTTTGGTTTTGATTATGAAAATGCATTCTGGAGAAAAGGAACAGATAGTATAATTTTTGATCATAGAGTTAAACCTGTTTCCTTTGGTAGAAAGTTAAATGAGAAAGATTCTAGATTACTGCATAGGTTTATAATAGATCGAATTAAAAAACAATCTAAAGTTTGAAAACTTCAGATAATTTAGTTCATTGTTCAATTTGTAAAAAAATGAAGTAGTAATGTGTTAAAAAAACACAAAAACAAATCAAAGAGTCACAGCTAATTAATGAAAATAATCAAATTATAATTAAAAAAAATCGCTTTGATTACGAAAAAAAATGTTACTTTAGCCACTTGATGGATAGAATCCATACCTAAAATTTATAGAAAAAAATTACTTTTATGAAGAAGTTAGTACTAATTTCATTAAGCTTTTTAGCAGTTAACATGTCTATTGCTCAGAGTGATAAGCAATTAACAAATTACATGTTTGACAATATGTCATTTAATCCTGCTACAACAGGTTTTAATGGTTACTGTGCAACAGCAATTTACCGTGGACAATGGGATAAAGTTGAAAACGCACCAAATACTATGTTAATTAACGTGCAAGGTAGTTTGCCAAAAATTAATAGTGGAATTGGGATTTCATTCATGAATGATGTGATTGGATTAGGTGTTGAACGAGAAATAACTTTAAATTATTCTTTTCACTTAGATGTACCAAACAAAGGAACTTTAAGTGCTGGGATTGGGTTAGGTATTGAAAATATAGGATTTGATCCAAAATGGAATGGACCAACTACAGGTTGGGGTAATTCTGCTTTAGATGCGTCTTTACCTACTGGTGCTTCTGGTACAGGATTAGATGTTAATTTTGGCTTGCATTGGAAAGGAAAAGGAGATAAGTACTATGCTGGTTTATCAGCAACTCACTTAACACAGCCAACTTTAGCGAATGTTAATTTTACTAAAGCAAGACATTATTATGTAATGGGGGGGTACAATATTACAGCTGGTGATGCGTTTGCATATTTCTTGCCAGCAGGAATGAAAATTACGCCATCTGTGTTGTTTAAAACTGATGGAACAGCTGGTATTTTAGATTTTAACATTATGATGAATCAATGGATGGGTGGAAGTAATAATAATAGAGGATTTTACGCAGGATTAACTTATAGACATACAGATGCATTTGCTATATTACTTGGATTACAAATGAAAATTTACAGTACACCTCCAACTGGTGGGATGTTGGGAGGAGCTCCTGATGTGTTAAAAGTAGGTTATTCATATGATGTGATGACTGGACCATTAAATGAATATGGTTTTGGTTCTCATGAATTAGTATTTAATTATTGTGTATTTGCTCCTGCAGCACCTATACACAGATATGGAAATGTGTTTATTTTACAATAATTTTGTAAAAAACTGTAACCATTAAAAAGAAAAACCGTTAATATAAAACCAACCCCTTAGTCTTGATAGTCGAAACCGTATTGGTTTATTAAAAAAAATTGGTAGCATGAAGAAAATTTTTGGAATATTTATTATAGCATTACTGCTAGTAGGATGTGAAACAGGATCCGGTCATTTGACTGGTGTGGAGGGAAGAAGAGCTTTTTATCCATCCATTCCTCTAGGTATGGTATATATACCTGCTGGATCATACACAATGGGACAAAGTGATGAGGACGTACCGTTCTTACATCAGTCTAGATCAAAGGTTGTTTCAATCTTTGCTATGTATATGGATAATACTGAAATTACAAACAACGAATACCGTGAATTCGTATATTGGGTGAAAGATTCAATTATGTTGGAAAAGATCTATAAAGGTGTTTCTGAATATGATGCAGGTACTATCGTATATGGAGAGCATGAAATTATTAGAGAACTTGAAGAGGATGATGCCAATGATATTATATCTGGAATGTTAAAGCATGATGATATTTATTATGATGAAGCAAGTACGCAATGGAAAAGTTGGGATTTGACTATGGAAGACGCGGACGTTTCTGTTTATGGTCAATTAAGAGAAAATTTCCCATTATCTTGGAATTTAAGAGGTGTATCTGATGAATTAGCTTATCAGTTGGTTCAAGATATGTACTTAGCTTCTGATGAAAGATGGTATAAACGTAAAGAAATTGATGTACGTAAATTAAATTTTAGATATTATTGGATTGATATTCAAGAAGCTGCTAAGAGAGGTGGTGTTGAAATTATTAGAAATGGTTTTAATCCACCAAAAGATGGTGGAATATTGTCAGCTGATGCTAAAGATCCAGGTAGCGGTATGCTTAAAAATCCAGGTAGAAAACCACAACATAGAGATTTAAATACTGGAACTAATGATTTTACCGGAGATCCTAATGGTCAAGATTTAGATTTAGGTTACTTTAATAAGAAAGGTGAGAATAATGCAATTAGAGGTCATGATAATAGAGGACGTTTTATTATTGAGGAAGAAATTAACGTTTATCCAGATACATTATGTTGGGCTAGAGATTTTACTTATTCATTCAATGATCCAATGGTGAATATGTATTTTTGGCATCCAGCTTATGACAACTATCCTGTAGTTGGTGTGACTTGGAAGCAGGCGAGAGCATTTTGTGTATGGAGAACTCAAAAATTGAACAATTGGTTGTCTGCTCAAAATATGTTATGGGTACAAGATTTTAGATTACCAAATGAAGGTGAATGGGAATATGCTTCAAGAGGTGGATTAAAACAATCTCCTTACCCTTGGGGTGGACCTTATATCAGAAATTCAGCTGGCTGTATGCTAGGTAACTTTAAACCAATGAGAGGTAGATATTTTGATGATGGTGGTTTTTATCCTGTAAAAGCATATTCATATAATCCAAATGGATATGGTTTATATTGTATGGCTGGTAATGTTGCTGAATGGACTGAAACTGCTTTTGATGAATCTGTATATGAATTTTCACATGATATGAATTCTGAGTACAGGTATTATGCAATGGATTGGGATCCACCTGTATTAAAAAGAAAAGTTATACGTGGTGGTTCTTGGAAAGATATTGGATACTATTTACAAACTGGAACTAGAACTTATGAATATCAAGATACTACTAAATCATATTTAGGATTTAGATGTGTACAAACTCATATTGGTCGTGGTGGATCTGATTTCTCTGCAGAAGGTGGTGAAGAATTCAAATCAGACATTGAACTAAGATAAATATTAAATTACAACCAAATAAATAAAATAGTACAAACCAAAAAAAAACAAGGAAAATTATGAAACCAGGAAGTAAAGCATGGAAAAGTATGATGGCGAAAATATACGGTATCGGTGGGGGTGTCGTTATTGTAGGAGCATTATTTAAAATATTACACTGGCCTTTTGCAAATCAAATGCTGATTGTAGGTCTTTTAACAGAAGCAGGTATATTTTTTATCTCAGCTTTTGAACCATTACATGAAGATCCGAATTGGGAATTAGTCTACCCTGAATTGGCATTAGCTCATGATGAAGATTTTGATGTACATTCATTTATCGAAGAAAAAGGTATTTCTTCTGGAGGTAATGGTGGCGGAGGTTCTGCTACAGGAATTACTGAACAGTTCGATAGCTTATTAGAAGAAGCAAATATTGATGCTGAATTATTAGGTAGGTTAGGAGATGGTATTAAATCGTTAAGTGAAAACGCTGAAGGTTTAAAAGCTGTATCTGGAGCTGTTGCTGCAACTGATTCTTATGTTCAATCATTAGAAAATGCATCTGCTAAAGTATCTACTTTATCTGATACATATGATAGAGCTTCTGAATCTTTATTAGGATTAACTTCTGGTGCTGAAGATGGTGCTTCTTTTGGTGAGCAATTACAAAAAGTTTCTACTAACTTATCTGCACTTAACAATGTATATGAATTACAATTACAAGGGGCTTCTGGTCATTTAGAAGCTACTGATAAATTCCAAGGTCAAGTTGTTGAAATGATGCAAAATCTTGCTGATTCTGTTGAAGATACTAAGAACTATAAGGAAAATATGTCTATGTTATCTAAAAACTTAACTGACTTGAATTCTGTTTATGGTAACATGTTAAAAGCCATGACTATTTCTAGAGATTAACATTAAAGTGTTACTTTTTAGAAATTGTGAATTAAATCAGTATAAACCTTAAAATAATTATAGATGTCAGGAGGAAAAGAAACACCAAGACAGAAGATGATCGGGATGATGTATCTCGTATTATTAGCAATGCTAGCAATGAACGTTTCTAAACAAATCGTTTATGCTTTCGTTACACTTAACGACAAGCTAGCAACAAGTGAACAAGCCTTAGTGAATAACAGTGATGGTATTTATGGTTCGTTTGATAAAAAAATGGCATTGCCTCAAGATAGACCAGTTGTTGAACCTTGGATGAATAAAGCACATCAGGTAAGAAATATGGCTGATAGATTGGCTCATTTTTTACTAATGGAAACGTCTCAAGTAATTAAAGAGGACGAAGGTTCATTTTGGCATGTTGATACAGTTGATGCTAGTGGGAAGCCATATACTTATTTAAGACCTTTAATGGATATTGAAGGTAAGGATAAATTTGATGGAGCTGCTCGTCTTTTTATTGAAGATAAAGTAAGAGGTGAAAAATTACATTCTTCTTTATTAATGTATAGGGATTCAGTTTGTCAAATTATGGCAACATACACTAAAGGTAAAGGTAAGAAGGCACAAAATTTTTCATTTACACCTACGTTTGACGGTAAATCGTTAGTTAAGTTTGATCATCATGGTAATATTACAGATGATTCAGAGTTAAGAGTGGCATTAGCAACTGTAAACTTTGAAGATACTGTGGCTATCATGAAAGTGTATAAAGGATTATCTATTGCTAATGAGTTACATGATCATGACGATAATCCAGTTCCTTGGGCAACGTATACATTTGATCATGCACCTGTAGTAGCAGCATCTGCTATTATTACTTCATTAAAAGTTGATGTTAGAAATATTGAAACTTTAGCTGGAGAACATTTCTTATCTAAAGTTGATGTACAAGATTTTAACTTTAACAAAATTGAGCCATTAGCATTTGCTGCTAAAGGATATATCAATCAAGGTGATTCAATTACCTTATCTGTTATGATTGCCGCTTATGATTCAACCGAAAATCCTATCATTAGATATGGTGTTGACGCTGATACTGTTGCTGAAAAATGGAAACAAATAAATGGTAAAATTGCGTTAAATGGTGATACACCTGGAACACACAAAGTAAAAGGTGTGATAATGGTTAAGAAAAGAGGTGAATTAGTTCCAAAACCATGGGATTTCTCTTATACAGTTGGTGCACCAATGGGCGTTGTAGCTCAACCAAATATGAGAGTTTTATATCAAGGGTATGATAATGTTGTAGAAGGAACGGCATCTGGTTTTCCTGCTGATATGGTATCTTTATCTGGAAGTGGTTGTTCGTTAAAATCAATAGGTAAAGGTCAATACATTGCTAAAGTAGGAAGAGGAACGAGAAAAGCAAGTATTTCTGTATCAGGTAAAAAATCTGATGGTGGAAGTGTTTCTTTAGGTAAGTTTGAATTTGATGTGAGACCAATGCCACCAGCGACCGCTTATTTTGGTAGAACTGAAAACGGAGGTAAAGCTTCTTATCAAGCGGCTAAATCAGGTAAGCTAAGAGTAGCTTATGACCCTTCAGTTCCATTGACAGGAGTTTCATTCTCTATTAAGGGTGGATTTGTTACTGTTTCTGGAGTACCTGGTAAAGGAAAAGTATTATCTGGAGGATCTTTAGATGGTAAAGCTAAGAGTTTAATTAAGCAAGCAAAAAATAAAACTGTGTCTATCATTGTAGATTACAAAGGTCCTGATGGAGTTGGACGTAAGACGGCAGTTATTTTTGATGTTAGATAATAATTTAAAAAAGTGAGAGATATGAAAAAGTTAATTTTTTCTTTGTGGATATTCGCTAGTGCATTTATTGTAAATGCGCAGGGTGATGTGAGAGGGCCAATTGCCAATCCGGCGCCAGGTGTTTTAGATGGTGTGTATGTTAAAGAACATATACCTACTAAAAAGGTTATTCCTTATGAATTCGTTCGTGAGGCTGATGTAACTTGGAGTAAGAGAGTGTGGCGTATTGTGGATTTAAGAGAAAAATTTAATCATCCTTTGTATTATCCTCTTGATAAAATTGATCCAGATGCGCCAATTGGTTCTGAATGGATGAAGAATACTACAAGATGGTCGTTGTGGACAATTATTCGTTATCATGTAATGAATGGTGATTTAACAATCTATTCACCTACTCATCCTGAATGGATTGAATGGAATGATGGTGATTTGTTTAAGTATCCTTATACAGCTGATGCTTATGGATCTTCGTCTAATGGAACTTATCACACTGATTCTGTATTTAGAGAGAATATCAAAGGGCAAGGATTTTTAGGTTTAGAAGAAGTTGGATTTCCTGAAGCTATGATGAGTGAAGAGTTTCCAGGTGAAGATTCAATTGATGTTAATGGAGATGTAGTTTACTTCCCACCTACATACAGTTGGCTTGAATCTGATGATATCGTTCAATATAAAATCAAAGAAGATTGGTTTTTTGATAAAGAAACTTCTAAAATGGAAGTTAGAATCTTAGGAATAGCACCTGTTGTTTATTCTAAAGATGATAATGGAAACATTACTGGAACAAAAGAATTGTTTTGGTTATATTTCCCAGAATGTAGATATGTATTCCAAAACTTCTTTGTACAATCAAGAAATAATGACTCTCAGAGAATGTCTTTTGATGACTTATTTTGGAAGAGAATGTTTACATCATATATAGAGAAAGAATCAAACATTTATGATAGAGATATAGATACTTATAAATCTGGTGTTAATGCTTTATTAGAAGCAGAAAAGATAAAGAATAAAATCTTTACTTTCGAGCATGATTTATGGAGTTTCTAACTCACTTAAAAAAGATAGTTAAAAAGGGAAAACGAAAGTTTTCCCTTTTTTTATGAGAAAATTTTTATTTCTAATTTTGATATATTATTAAAATGTGCAATACTTATTATTAATATATAATCCAATTTGGAATAGTTTATTTTTTTGCGTAATTTTAGGAATATTTAATTGTTAATTATGAATAAAGCTTTTGCTCGAGTTCTTATAAATTCCACGCTGTTTTCTCAGTATTACATTAATGTGGAACCAAGTAATGTTGATTCTATTTGTTTAATAGAGAACGGTTGAAGTACCAGTTCATAAGTGTCTAGGATATAGGCGCTGATGGAGTTTAGAATTTAATGTTATAGATACCGTTTTAAGTGTAATGAGAATTTCAAATTTAACGTCTTTATTTATCCAAATCCTGTTAAAGTTAAGTTTGTTAGTAAAAATTATAGATAATAAAAATATTACAATTATTGATGTAACGAGTAAGTATATTCTTTAATGATATACTTATGAAGTAATATCAGTTGTTGACTTTATGTATTTACTTTGTGAGTTATAATATAAACCAAATTGAAATAATTATTGACCAATGCATAATATTACACTTTTTACTCTATTTGTATTAATTACAGGAGTCACAAATGCTACGGTTTGTGAAAGTATCGTAAGTGGTTTGTGGGTTAATAATGCTATTTGGGATTGTGGTGCAGCCCCTTCAAATCCAGGTAATTGTATTGATACAATTATAATTGGAGAGTATACATATATAGATGATCAAATTGATCTATCTGGATGTCCTCCAATAATACTTATTGTTAACGATACTTTAATATTCCAATCTGGTAAAAAACTTTTTTTGCCTGCTGGATCAGAGATAATTGTTCATATTGGTGGGTATCTGGTTGGTGAAGGGGGAGGGGGTAGTTCTAATACACTAAGTATTGGAGGTACTGTTTTTTGGAAAACTGGAGACGGGACATTGGTTGGATCTATTGTTTTGGATATTGAGTTAACCGAATTTTATGCCAATCAAATAAATACTGATGTAGTTCTGTATTGGACCACAAAATCAGAAATTAATAATGATTATTTCACATTGGAACGGTGTTATGATGGTTATAATTTTGAAAGTATTTCTATAATAAATGGTGCTGGATATAGTAATAGTGAAATTAAGTATTCTTTTTTGGATTACAATGCACGTCATGGAACTATTTATTATCGACTATTTCAAACTGATTTTGATGGATCAACAACCTATTCTCAAACGATAAAAATTAATTATAACAATGAAATTGAACAAACCATTTTTCCGAACCCTGCAGAATATTTTTTCTCTATAGATGGTATTTTAAATGAGAAGGTTCAGATCTATTCAATTAATGGCCGTTTAGTAGGTATTATTGAATCCTTTGACGGAGGAGTGATTTTCGTAGATAATTTAAAGAATGGTATTTATTTTGTTTCTTTTATAGACAATGACGTCAACAATATGGTTAAATTAATTATAAAGAAATGAGAATAATTCTACTACAACTCTTTCTATTAATAGGTTTTACCAATTTTGCTAATACTTGGACTCAAAAAGCAAATTTTGGTGGAAGTCCTAGACATAGAACGACTGCATTTGCAATTGGTAATAAAGGATATCTAGGTTTAGGACACATTAATAGTGTGGCCAATATTGTGTATGATGACTTTTGGGAATATGACCCCGCGGCAAATTCTTGGACACAAAAAGCCAATTATCCATACCCTTGTTATCATTCAACCGGATTTTCTATAGGAACGAAAGCTTATGTCGGTACAGGAAGAACACAAAATAACAGTTATACTACCGATTTTTTTGAATATGACCCTATTCAAAACTCATGGACTCCAATAGCTAATTTCCCTGGAACTTCTAGAAGAGGGGCAATTTCTTTTGTTGTAAATGAAAAAGGATATGTGGGGACAGGTCAAACAACAATTGGTGGATCAAATAACTTTTACGAATATAATCCTCTTACCAATATTTGGAGTCCAATTCCTGTTTTTCCAGGAATTAGTAGAACATCAGCAGTTGCTTTTTCTATCGATTCTATTGGATATGTTGGAACTGGGAATTCTGGAGGTGGGACTAATGATTTTTGGGCCTATAATCCGGCTTTAATGGTATGGACACAAATGGCTATGGTTGGACCAACACCTAGACAGGAAGCAACAGGTTTTTCAGTGAATGGACTAGGATATATTGGAACAGGTGATGATTTTTCATCTGGTACAAACTTTGGAGATATGTGGGAATATCACCCTGACACGGATAATTGGATCCAAATTAATGACTTTGCTGGAATTCCTAGACGCTATTTATCTTCAATGGTGATTGAAAATGTTGCATATGTTGGGACTGGCACTAGTGGTACTAATTTTAATGATTTTTGGCGTTTTGATCATGGACTTACGGTTAGTGATGATAATAAAAATAGTTTGATTAATATATTCCCAAACCCTTCAACAGATAGAGTAACATTTAGCTTTGATTCTGTATTTTCTGATGAAGCTAAAGCAATTTCTATTTATTCAAGTGATGGACGTTTAGTTTTTTTTAAAGAAGTAAAGCAAAATAAATTTATTTGGAATTCAAATAGTACAGGTGTATTTATGTACGTGGTATCAATGAGTGATGTTATTCAAAGAACGGGTAAAATTAGCATAAAGTGAGTTTGAAATTTATTTTTATAGAATAGTTAGTAATAATAAGATAGTAACAAAAGGAAAAATTATATTTAATTAAATGAAGAGCTATATATTTATTTTATGTGTTTTATTTTTAATGACTACAGGTTTTAGTCAAACACAAAATTACTGGACCAAAAAAACGGACTTTGCTGGGTTAAAACGGGAACGAGCAGTTGCTTTTTCTATTAATGGTAAAGGTTATGTTGGAACAGGAGTGGATACTACTGATGTCGTGAAAAAAGATTTTTGGCAATATGATCCAATATTAAATTCATGGACTCAAATGGCTGATTTAATAGGTGTTGAAAGAAGAAATGCTATTGCTTTTGCAATTAATGACAAAGGTTATGTTGGAACAGGTATGGACCATACAGAAGCAAGTTTAGGGTCTACCTTATCTGATTTTATGGAATTTGATCCCGTAAGTAATGTTTGGGTTAATAAAGCTAGTTTTCCTGGTTCTGCTGGCGTAGGTATTTATTTTGCTACAGGGTTTAGTGCTGACTCAAAAGGATATATTTGTGGGGGTAAAATAGGACCAAATAATTATTCTGAAGAATTTTGGGAGTATAAGCCCTTGACTGATGTTTGGCTACAACGTCAAAATTTTCCAGGAGGAGTAAGGTACCAATTGTCAAGTTTTGTCATTGATAATTTAGCGTACATTGGCTTAGGTATTGATCAGGATGTTTACCGTAAAGATTTATGGCAATATAATCCTTCAACCAATAATTGGGTAGCAAAAAATGACTTTTTAGGAGGAGAAAGAGGAGCGGCTAATACATTTTCTTTAGGCCAAAGGGGATTTGTTTCAGCAGGTAGTGATGGTGGATTTAAAAATGATTTATGGGAATATAATCCTTTTGATGATTCATGGTCTGTTCGTGCTAATTTTGGTGGTAGTGAACGAAAGAATGCTATTTCGTTTGCTATAAATGGAAAAGCATACATGGGAACAGGTAAAGGTGTTTCAGGCAAAAAAATGAGTTTTTATGAATATTCACCGTATGATATATTATCGGTTCAATCTAGTAATACTAGTATTAATGTAAATGTATTTCCTAATCCAATACAAGATTATTTAATGGTTAGTACTTTAAGTTATTCAAAATTTTCGGTCTCAATTTTTTCAATGGATGGTCAATTAATATTAAATCAAAAAGCAGATAGTAACATTTTAAAAATTAGTTGTAAAGAATTTAAAGCAGGTGTTTATTTTATACATCTGAATAATAATGATAATCAATTGATTTATACGCAACAAATAATTATTCAATAATGATATATAAAAAAGAAAACTTAACGAGTTATTATTTAAGAGTAGTACTATTATTTTATGTTGTAATGCTCTCTATTTTGGCAAATTCACAGGATGTTTGGGTGCAAAAAGATTCAGTAAATGGTACTCCCCGTTCTTCAGCATCAAGTTTTGTTATGAAGGGTGAAGGATTTGTGGTATCTGGATTAAATGTGATTGATTTTACTAGAAAAATGTATTCTTATGATGTAGGTCAAAATGATTGGGATACAGAAGAGCCAATTGGAGGAGTAAATGGTTCAGGTTTAAATAGAGGTGGAGCAATAGCATTTTCAATAAATGATAAAGCATACGTTGGTTTAGGACAAGGTAATACAGCTCCGTATTATAATGACCTTTGGGAATTCAACCCTGAAACTAATAGTTGGACCCAAAAAGCAAGTTTTATAGGATCTCCAAGACGCCAAGCAGTTGCGTTTTCAATTGATACAATTGCATATGTAGGAACGGGTCAAAGTTCAAATGGTTATGAGAAAGACTTTTACAGTTACAATGGGCAAACTAATATGTGGATTCAATTAAATGATTTTGGAGGTACAGCTAGAAAAGGAGCAGTAGGCTTTAAGATGGGGGGAGAAGCTTATGTTGGCACAGGTGATAACGGAGTGTATACAAATGACTTCTGGCAATATGACTTCAGAATAGATACTTGGATTGAAAAAGCACAATTTCCAGGAACAGCGAGAACAGGAGCGTGTGGATGGGGAATTTTTCCTACAGCGTTTATAGCTTGTGGATATGATAATACCTTAAATTATAAGAATGATGTTTGGGAATATAATTGCTATGCAGACGTCTGGGTGCAAAGATCGGACTTTATAGGATCAAAAAGAACAAATGCTAATGCTTTTGTTATTGATGATATTGCGTATTTAGGTTTAGGTTATAATGGGGGGTATTTAGACGATTTTTACGCATATACACCTATATTATCATCAAGTTCATATAAATCTAATCATGTCGTTAAAACGTATCCAAATCCGGTTATTAATACAGTAACAATTGAGTTAGCCAAACCAATAAATTCAAAATTCTTGATAAAATTATTTGATATTAATGGAAAAGAGGTGAATAAAGAAGTGACATTAAAATCAGCTTTTTCTATTCAACTAGATTTTGAGCTGCCTTCAGGAATATATTTATATCAAATACAATCTGAAGATAATTCAAGTAGTGGAAAATTAATTATTAAGTAATGAAAAACATAAAGAATTACGTATATATTCTAGCCGTATCGTTAGGAGTTTTTTCATGTTCTACAAATGATATAATTGACATGGATGAAGCTCAAATTTCAGATGTTAATAAGGTAGAATCTAAAACAATTGAAGTGATAAGTGATAGTTTTAGTTCTATAGCAACATTTTCTCCGGAATTTGGCTGGGGATATCAGATTCTAAATAATGGTGAGTTATTTATTAATCAACCTCATATTCCATCAATACAAGGTAATAATGGATTTGAAACTAAAACGAATGCTATTAAAACGGCTGAATTCATTATTCATAAATTAGAAAATAATATATTTCCGCCAACTATTTCACCTGAAGAACTAGATAGTTTAAACGTGTTGTAATGTGAGATTTTTAGTTGTTTTATCAGTCGTAATTACCTACCTTTCATGTAGGAAAGACATAAATTATTTTCATAAAGATCCTGAATTTTATGTTTACTCAAACTCTTTTGATACCGAATTCAAAATTTAGTCCTATGTTTCAGCGACATTTAACCTTATTATTTATAATAAAATAAGGGAGGTTATTCTTCAAAATAATAAACTAAAATCTGGAATTAAGAATATAGATTTATAAGTTTTTAAATCTGGGATTTATTTTGAAAGTAAAGATTTTGTCTTACTTGAAAAAGTAGTCAAACAATAATATCTATATTTGTAAGGTGAAAAGAAATTTGTATTTAGTGTTGGTGTTAATTTTAGCGTTATATTCATCTGATATTGAGCGAGTAAGTTTAAATGTTATTGGAAGTCATGATGGAATGTTTAATCCATACCATAATAAAACATTTGATAGTGTTTTTAGTAGAATAAATACTGAAACAGTTTCTTTTGATATTGATGGAGAATTCCATTTTCCATTAATAAGTACAGACGATACTATTAAAAATGTCAGGAATAATATTCCGTTTTATTACTATTTTGTAGGGATAAAATCAAAAAGCATGAATATTATTCGAAACTATGACACTGAATTATATAAATCATCCGTAACTGATTCATTAATAAGTTATGCTATTTGTGATGGTTTAGCGAAGGTGTTGTATGAATATGACTATTTGGATTGTTCTAATAGCAATTTTGAAGTGATTAGTAGTAGATTTACAAATTTATTTCAACTAAATGATATAATCTCTGTTGATGAGTTATCAAATAATAATATATAAAAATGAAAAATATAATTTACATAGTTTTAATAGTGACTTTTACTGCATGTAATACCAAACAATTACCAGTGTCAATTGTAATTGGTGAAACTAAAAATATGTTTGTAACAGAATTTGATTACACGTTTAAAGGAGTTTGGGTTGGTTATAATCAAGTAAATGAAAGAACACATTCATTTGATATTAATGGTGACGGAAGTGAAGACTTTTCTTTAATTAGTTTTGTCGATTCTGTTTATCAACCGGCTACTAATTCAAATGGAAAAATTTATGGAGTAAGATTAGTTTTGGAAGATAATTACTCTGTTAAAACACAAATTATTGAGGAAGGTTTGGGAATACAATCAATGGAACGTGATACATTATTTCCTGGTCAAAGTTGGTCGGATACCTATTTACTTAGTACTTTTAATTGTCAAGGGTCGGAGGAGGAGTTGTCATATAATCAAGAAAGTCAACTTTCCTTTATTAAAAGACTAAACACTAATGATAATATAGCAAAAAATGATAATTTATGGATTAATTACGGCTCAAATGGTCAGTTGATTTATCAAACAAATTATAATTCTTACTATAATTACGAGTATAATAATTATGAATTTAATTGTATAAACCCTGATAAAAATTCACCATTTTTTATTCCAATTTTATTAAGTAATAGTGATGTTTTGGGTTGGATAGAGTTAGAGATTCTTGAGGATAATACAGTCCATTTAATAAGAACAGCTACTCAAGAATAAAATAAATTAAGCTTTATGAAAAACACAATTTATTTAATTTTACTAATAATGCTTTCTTCATGTAATAGTAAGAAAGAAAATGCCAAATCAATCGTTATTGGTGAAATGGATAACATGACGATTATCGAATTTGATTATACCTTCAAAGGTGTTTACATTGGTTTAGGTGAAGTGAATGAAAGAACGCATGAATTTGATATGAATAATGATGGTAAACCTGACTTTTCTTTAACTAGTTTTACGGATAGTATTTTTACTAATGCATCTGAAACTAATAAAATTTCTTATGGAACATATTTTAAACTGATAGATGATGGGCACATAAAATCGAAAATGGTAGTGGATGAAATGCGAGAAGTATTACTAGAACGTGATACATTGTTTCCGTGGCAAAGCTGGACAACAACTTATATGTTGCAGAAGTACAGTTGCAAAGGAGTAGAGTTAACAGCTATCTATTCAGAGAATTATTATAGATATATTGAAAGATTAGAAAAGGATGACTTAATTACAAATAGTTACAATGATTGGGATCAAAATGATTCAAAGCGAAAATTTATTTATTACTCTAATTTTGAAAGTTACGAATATGAGAAGCTAAAACGATATGATTTTAGTTGTTTTAATTCAGCGTATAATACACCATTTTTCATTCCAATTATAATTTATAAATCTAATCCATCAAGTACATCAGATGCTTCTTTAGGATGGATAGAGTTAGAAATTTTAGAAGAAAATACAATTCACTTAATTAGAACAGCCATTCAAGATTAGTCTGTTTTATGTCTAGGATGAAAGGATAAAATTGACTCGCGTAGATAGTCATCACTTAAGTGTGTATAAATTTCTGTCGTACTGATTGATTCATGACCAAGCATTTCTTGTACAGCTCTTAAATTGGCACCTCCTTCCACTAGATGTGTGGCAAATGAATGTCTAAACGTATGTGGACTTATATTTTTTTCTAAACCAATTGTTATGGCTAAGTTCTTTACAATCGTAAAAATCATAACTCTGGTTAACTGAGCACCTCTACGGTTTAAAAATAAAAAATCTTCATGGCCTTTTTTAATATTCATTTTATGACGTTGCTCAAGGTAAAGTGCTAATTCTTTGACAAAATATGGACTAATAGGTACTAAGCGCTCTTTATTACCTTTTCCTATTACTCTTATAAATTCCTCATCATAATAAATATTGGTGATTTTTAAATTGATTAATTCACTAACACGTAAACCGCAACTATAAAGTGTTTCAATAATGGCTCTATTTCTGTGTCCTTCATTTTTTGAAACATCAACGGCTCTTTTTAAAGCATCTATTTCTTCAATCGATAAAAATTCGGGTAACTTTCTACCCAATCGCGGTAGTTCTAATAATTCAGTGGGATCATCAAAAATAATATCTTCTAAAATTAAATAACTGTAAAAATTTCTAACTCCTGATATGATCCTAGCTTGAGATCGGGCTGAAATTCCCATATCAGAAATCCAATTAATAAGTTGTTGTAGATTGTTTAAGGTAACTAAATGTGGTAAAACTGATTTCATTTCAGAGAAATACGTAGCTAACTTATCAAAGTCTCGCATATAAGCTTCTACACTATTTTTTGATAAACTTTTCTCAATTTTGAGGTAGTTTTGATAATCCTTTCTATATTTATCCCAAGATGAATGCAAAGCAAATTTTAATTTTAAATGGTCCAAACCTAAATTTACTAGGAAATAGGGAGGAATCTATCTATGGATCAAAAAGTTTTAAAGATTTTTATGTGGAATTAGAATCAAAATTTGAGTCAATTTCACTGAATTATCTCCAAACAAACTATGAAGGAGAGTTAGTGACTCAAATTCAAAATTTAAATAATAAGTATGACGGTATTATCATTAATGCCGGAGGTTATACGCATACTTCAGTAGCTATTCATGATGCCATAAAGTCTACATCAATTTCAGTAATTGAAGTTCATATTTCAAATATATCAGCAAGAGAAAGCTTTAGGCATGATTCCATGTTGTCTGCCGTTTGTGTGGGTTGCATTTTTGGATTTGGTTTAAAAGGATACGAATTAGCTTTAAATTATTTTAAATAAAGTAAGGCATAAAAAAAACATCACATTATAAAAGGTGATGTTTTTAACTTTATTAAACTCTAAAGGATTTCTTTATTTAAAGAAATTGATGTATGATGTCTCAGCATTGATATGGACACCTTCTGGAAATTCAGCATGTAATACCAATACGTTTTCGTGATGATGCTCTAATTCTGATAATTTTTTTCTATTCATTAAAATGATTGTAGAATTACCATGATTATCAGTTTTATCTAGAATTGTTTCTCCGTTAAAATCGCATTGCCAATGTGTTTCTGACATGTTTTCTTTATAACTTACTTCAAGAGTAGGCATTGCAAAATAATGGTGCTCTCCAATACCTTCCATGTCAAATACTAATCTTAAAAAACCACCTTCAAAATTTAAGTTTTCAGTTTTTATTCCTAAATCAGCAAATGATAATTTACCGGCTGTAGGTGATGTGAATTTTACAACTACTTCTCCTTGATTAATTTCAATTAATTGTCCCATAATTTTTGTTTGTTAGTTATACGTGTTGTTATTATTTGTTGTAAATTTACCACCAATAAAGCGTAAATAATATGACGGGTGTTAGTCAATTAGCAAACATTTATCAATTTAATATTATTTGACTATTTTAATTATTGATATTTTAGAGATATGTTTAGTAAAGAAGAAAAAAAAGAGTTTAAAGTTTCATTTTGGAATGAACTTAATGACAAGTTAACAGAAGCTGGTAAAGCCAAAGGACGTAACATAGAATGGTTAAGTTACCCAACTCAAATTAAAAGACTATTCTTTAGAATGGAGGCTGATGAAACTTCAGCAAGGTTATGTATTGATTTGCAATTTGTGACTAAAGGAATTAGAGAAATTTACTATTTACAATTTCAAGACGTAGAAGATAAATTGAAAAATGCATTTACAACAGACGTAAATTTTGTTGCAGACCTTGATCATTGGAATGGAAAAACAATTTCTAGAGTCTATTGTGAATTAGAAGACGTTAATATTAATAATAAAGAAGATTGGCCGAAAATCCATGAATTTTTAATGACTAATTTCTTAAGTTTAGACTCTTTTTGGGAAGAATTTAATGAATTATTTTATGCGTTAAAAAATTAAGAAAAGAGTAAGGTGAACTTTTTTAGTTAAGTTTATATAAGATTTTAAAGGAGGTAGATAGCTTTAGTTATAAAGTTTTACCTCCTTTTTTAGTTCTGTTATTTTGGTGTTTTAACACACTCTCAATTAAAGTAATTTCAACTCATGTTTACAGTTTTTAAATCATTTACGCTTGGTTTTTATCTTCAATTGACTACTATTCTGACTTCTAACTTAATTCATGGCTTTACTATGTGTCATGAAGTTTTGCTATTCAAATTCTTATTTTTACAATTAATAGGCTATATTTGATAAATCCTATGATGTAGTTTGTTTACTTGTAAATAATTACAAATCGTTAATTTCAATGCGTTTGCAATTATAAATAGAGAATGCACATAATTCGTGTAGTTGTGTAACCTACTCGTTAAAGTTAATATGAAATTCGATATGAAAATAAATATAAATCAAACATATTTAAATCAGATAAGGAAAGTAATGAATTACAATCAAATAAAATGAAAACTTAATGAATAATCAAGACTATAAGTGGATATTTGATAACGCAATTATTTCTATTTGGAATGAAGATTTTACACAAGTAATTGAACATGTTGACGAACTTAGAAAATTGGATATACCTAATATAAAATTATATTTAGAACAAAAGCCTGAAGTATTAATTTCAATTTTATCAAAGTTGAAAGTAAATAGTATAAATAAAGCAACTCTAAAATTATTTGAAGCAAAAAGTGATCAATATTTTTTAAATAATATAGAAAAAACATTTGGTGATGGAACAGATAAAGTGTTTCTAAATCTCATAGAATCAATATGGAATAATGAAAAATCATTTACATCAGAAGTCAATTATAAAACCCTAAAAGGGAATAAGTTTGCAGCATTATTCTCAATTCATATACCTCAAACAAAACTAGAACAGCAATCGGTTCCGGCCACTATACAAAGTATTCAAAAGTTAAAAGATGCTCAATTAGTAAATAGAGAAGCGTTAAAAAAATTAGAACAGGCTCAAAAAATAGGTCATATAGGAAATTGGGAGTGGAATTCGGAAACGGATATTGCGATATGGTCAGATGAAATGTATCGAATTTATGGTGTGAAAAAAATTGAATTTGATCCTACTAGTGAAAATGTTGGTAAAACTATTTTAGAAGAAGATAAGCATAAAATGAATAATGCTATAAGAAAAGTCTTGAATGGTGAATTAGTAGACCCATTTGAATTCAGAATTAGTAGACCAAACAATGAGGTTAGAACATTGAATATAATAGCTTTACAAATAAATAAAGGGACTATATTTGGTATTACCCAAGATATAACGGATAGAAAAAAAATAGAAAATAAATTAAATGAAGCACAGAGATTAGCGAAGGTTGGAAGTTGGTTATTTAATCCTTCTACTCAAAAAATAGAATGGTCGGATGAAACATTTCACCTTTGGGGATTTGATTCAAAGAAAGGTGCTCCTGATTATGAGACTATGGTTAACCTAATTCATAGTGATGATCAAGAATTATTTAATACCTCTGTTGATGAAGCTATTAAGTTAGGGAAATCATATGATATTGAACATAGGATTTGTTTATCCAATGGAGATGAAAAAGTGGTAAGAGCTATTTGTAAACCAATATTGGGGGTTACAGGGGAAGTAGTTAGTTTAGCTGGTACTAGTCAAGATGTAACTTCATTTAAACAATTTGAGCAGGATCAAGTTAAATATCAAAGACTTAAAGCAATGGGTGAAATGTCATCTTCTATCGCACATGATTTTAATAATTCATTACAAGAAATTATGGGGAATTTAGAAATCGTCAAACTTGAAAACAATTTCTCTAGTAACACACTTGAACGCTTGAATAATATTGGATCCATTATAGAAGATGTTGCTGATAGAGTTAGTGCGTTGCAAAAGTTTGGTGATATTGAACATAGTGATAGAAACGCCAAACCTTTAAATTTAAATATTTTAATTGAAGAATGCTTGGTTCAATCTCGTCCACTTTGGAAAGATGCAATGGAAAAAAAGGGAGTGAGTATCATTGTAAAAACTGATTTTGAAGAGATTCCTAAAATTAGATGTAATAGAGGTGAGTTAAAATCAGCTATTTATAATTTAGTTAAGAATAGTATTGAGGCAATGCCTAAAGGTGGTGAACTTATTATTAAAACAGGACTAAAACAGAATAGTGTATTTGTTATTTTTACTGACACGGGTGTTGGTATGAATGAAGAAAGTAAGTTAAAAATATTTGACCCATTCTACTCAACAAAAGGATTTGAATTAGGGAGAGGTTTAGGTATGAGTGGAGTATATAGTATTGTTAAAAAATATAAAGGAGAAATTGTTGTAAAGGACTCTGAAATAGCTAAAGGGACAAGCATTGAAATTATTTTTCCAATAAGTAAGCAAGATGAAATTATAATCACTAGCAAAAATATACCTAAAGAAAGAAAGTCATTACGTGTGCTGTGGGTAGATGATGATTTGTTAATAGCAGCTTCTTCTCGGGTTATGGTAAAATCTATTGGTCACAAATGTAAATCTGCAAGAAATGGTGAAAAAGCTTTAGAATATTTAAATGATAACAGTTGCGATATTGTGTTTACAGATATTGGAATGCCCGTTATGAATGGATGGGAGTTAGCAAAGGCTATTAGACAAAAGTTTGGTAAAAAAATAATAATTGTAGCAGTAACTGGATGGGATATTGATGAGAAAACTAAAAAGGCACACGGTATTAATTTTATTTTGAAGAAGCCTTTTACTTTGGACAATCTTAAGAACACATTCTTGGCAGTCTAAATTTAATAAATATTATGATAGATCTAAACTATTTAAATTCTAGTAGTTTCGTTCCTTTTCTACAAAATAATCATACTGAAATTTGTAGTCTATTCAAGAGTGAAAAATAAAAAAATGAAAGCCGCAATACGTAGAAAATATGGCTTGTCAAGCCAGGTAAAAGTTGAGCAGATTGGAAATGTAAATCCAATAGATGATGAAGTATTAATTAAAGTTTATGCCACCACAGTTAACAGAACGGATTGTGCGAATCTTACAGCTAAACCTTTTATTATGCGTTTTATTTTGGGATTATTTAAACCAAAACAAATAATATTAGGGACAGACTTCGCTGGTGAAATAGTCAAAGTAGGTTTAAACGTTAAGTTATTTAATGTTGGAGATAAAGTATTTGGATTTACTGATACAGGCTCTAAATCTCAAGCTGAATACTTAACTGCTACTATTGAAAATGTTTTTCCAATACCAAAAAATGTAGACTATAAACAAGCGGTGGCAAGTTTAGAAGGGGCGCATTACGCCTATTCATTCATACATAAGGTAAATGTAAAGTCGGGACAGAGCATTTTAATAAATGGAGCTACTGGCGGTATTGGTTCTGCTTTATTACAATTTGTTAGGCAATATGACGTCAAAATAACTGCGACTTGTAATACTAAAAATATCAAATTAATTGAATCGTTAGGTGCCAACAAAATTATTGATTATACAGAAAGTGACTTTACAAGTGACATTGAAAAGTATGATTTTGTCTTTGATACAGTTGGCAAAAGTACTTTTGGTAAGTGTAAAACAATATTAAAAAAAAAGGGTGTTTATATATCCTCTGAACTAGGACCTTACTCTCAAAATTTATTTTATCCATTATTAAATTCATTGTTAAACAAAAAAGTGATTTTTCCGATTCCATATAACAAGCAGAAAACGATTCCTTATGTAAGTAATCTTTTGGAGACAGAACAGTTCAAGGTGGTTATTGATAGAGAATATGCGTTAGAAGACATAGCCAAGGCGTACAAATATGTGATGAGTGGGCAAAAAACTGGAAATGTTTTAATTAATATGCTGTAATCTAGAATAATAGGAAAACGTTCTAAACCGTATCTTATGCTGAAATTTAGAATTTAAAATGCTTTTAAATACTATTTCGATTAAAATATAGATGTAAATCAAAACTCGAATTTTGTTATATCAAAGAGCATATAATTCATAGCTAATTGAACTTAAAAAAAATATTATTAATTGATTTTAAGATAAATAGACCTTTTATTTAGTTAGAAATAATATTTGTTAGTATATTATCACTTAGTGATGTTATTATTAAGTGTTTACACAACGTTAATTATAGGCTTTTTAAAAAAGGAATAGCTATATACCTATGAAATAATGAACTTAAATTATATTTGTTATGAAATTATATGCATATTTAAAAACAAGTAGAGTGAAAATTGTACTATTTTCAATTCTAATTATTTTCAATTCAAGAGTTAATGCACAAAGCGTTACGAATGGTTTCTTTACGTCAGGTACGTCAGGATGGAGTTGTTCACCAGAAACAAACCCAGAATCTGTTTACGGTGGAAGTGGTTCAAATAGGGTTGCAGAAGTAGACGCGGCAGCAGGGCTTTGTCAAACTATTTCAGGGTTTACAATTGGTTCATTGTACCAAATTACTTTTGACTGTTCAAGAAGAACAACTTGTGGTCCGCCGACTCAAAGATTAGATTTTAGTATTGACGGAGGTGCACTTGCTCCTCAATCAGTATCACGTACAGGAGGATTTAATTTGACACAAGAAAGTTTTGATTTTGTCGCCACAGGAACAAGTCATATTATAGATTTTAATGGAACAACCGCTGGAACTTGTGGTTTGATAATTGACAATATTGTGATCACTTTATTGAGTTCACTTCCTGTAGAATTAGTGAGCTTTAATGCTTACCCAAAGAATAACGAATTCGTTGAATTAAGTTGGCAAACTGCTTCTGAAAGAAATAATGATTACTTCAGTATAGAACGCTCTGTAGATGGGATTCATTGGTTTAATATCATGAATATTGACGGGACTGGAAATTCTTCAGAATTATTAATATACAAATTTTTAGATAAAAAACCGTATAGGGGAGTTTCTTATTATCGCTTAAATCAAACGGATTTTAATGGGGAGAATTCTTTCTCTGAAATAAAGAGTATAAACTTGACTCTAAACGTTAGTTCATTACTAAGTATTTACCCTAATCCATCAGACGGACTAATAATTATTACTGGAAGTAATGAATCTGAGTTAAATGAAGTTAGAGTTTTCAATGCATTGGGTGTTGATGTTACTGCTTATGTTTTTCAAAATAAAATTTCACCATTTAAAAGAACTATTGATTTGTCGGTATTGGCTAAAGGAACCTATTTTGTAAGAACAAAATCAGCGATTCATAAAGTTAATAAACATTAAATTTTCTTGTATTTAACTCGTTAAAAAATAAATGCCAAGAATAGAACTTAAGATAGAAATTAAAGCTGATATTCAAATTGTATTTGACTTGTCTCGTAGTATTGATTTGCATAAAATTTCAACGGAACATACAAATGAACCGGCAATTGCAGGAAAACGAGTGGTTTGATAGGTCTTGGTGAATACGTAACTTGGAAGGCAAAACATTTTGGTGTGTATCAAAAATTGACTTCAAAAATAACTCAATTTAAAAGCCCTTATTATTTTGTAGATGAAATGGTAAATGGTGCTTTTAAAGCCTTTAAACATGAACACCATTTTGAAGAATGTAAGGGTGTGACGTTACTAACAGATTATTTTGTTTACACTTCAACATTCGGTGCAATTGGAAAATTGGCAGATAGGTTGTTTCTTGAGAATTATATGACAGAATTACTTAAGGAAAAAAACCAAACTATTAAAAAAATTGCTGAAACTGAACAATGGAAAGTAATTCTAAACAAATAAGATCTTTGATGAAAGAATTATGTATTTCAAATTGAAAAGTTAATTATATGTTAATTTACTTGCATTCGTATCTATCTAAGTAAGAACTCAAATTAATATATTAATTTTGTATTAAAATAACTACTAATGCTTAAAATTACATTTCTTTTAGTCTCATTGATTTCATTTTTAACATTTGCACAAAAACCAAAGCAAGATAAAAGTGGTAAAACTGGAGAGATTTTCGGCACAATTGTGGATTCGATTACAATTGAATCATTAGGTTATGCAACAGTGATTGCTTTTAAACAACCTGAGAATATAATGATTAAAGGAATGGTAACTGCCGATAATGGTAATTTTTCATTAGCCGACCTTCCACTTGGAAACTATACTTTAAAAATTTCGTTTATAGGGTATGCTACAAAAATGGTAGAAGGTATTAGCTTATCTATGAATATGTCTACTTATAATACAAAAAATGTTTCTATAAGTCCTTTGGTTTTAGATGTAGTTGAAGTGGTAGGAGATGTACCTATTGTAACCTATGAGATTGATAAAAAGGTCATTAATGTAGAAGATCAGCTTAATACGGACGGACAGACAGCTGTTGAAGTGTTAGAAAACTTTCCTTCCATTTCAGTGAGTGCAGACGGAACGGTTTCTTTAAGAGGTAGTTCAAGTTTCACTTTGCTAATTGACGGTATTCCAACTGCTATGGATGCAAATGATGCCTTAGCAACTATACCAGCCAGTACTATTAAAGAAATTGAAATTATAACTAATCCATCTGCAAAGTTTGATGCCGAGGGAACAAGTGGTGTTATAAACATAATTACTAAAAAAAATAAATTAGAAGGGATGAGTAGTTTAATGAATTTAACTGCTGGTAGATTTGATAATTACAATGGTGATGTGGCCTTTAATATTAAAAAGAACAAATTCACTTTTGATTTATCTGGGAATATTAATCAAAGAAATCGTCCAAGTCACAGTGTTAGAAAGCGTACAACGACTTATGATAGTGTTGTAAATACATTACATAGTGAGGGTGAAGAGAGTTGGAAAATGAGAGGTTGGGGAGCTGGTGGAGGAGTGATGTGGAATCCAAATAATAGCCATGTCTTGAGTATTAAAGAAAATTTCAGATCTACTTTAATGTTACCTTATAACGATAGACTGTTTCAAAATTTTGATAATGACAGTTTATTGGAGGAGTTCTATACTGATCAACACAATAATATTGATTTTATTAATAATACGACAAGCCTTTATTATCAATATAATATTAAAAGAAATAAAGATCATAATATTTCTGTTAAGGCTATTGCAAATATGACCTATGTGATACAATCAGATACTACGTTATCATTTACTGAAGACAAAACGATTACGGCTGGTAATTTATATACTGAAATTGGGCCGTCTAATTCTCACCGTTTCAATTTGGATTATAAATTACCATTAAAAAAAGGTAAAAAGATAGAGGTAGGTGTACAATCTCAATTTGGAAAAAGTGGAGATATTGGAAAGAATTATACGTACAATTTAACGACCAAAATGTATGATTTTAATCCATTGTTAAGCTCAGACGTTGACTATGTAAGAAATGTACATGCTGCTTATTCTATGTTTGCGGGAAAGTATAAAAAATTGGGGTATCAGTTAGGGTTGAGAGCCGAATATACGCATAGAGAGATAACATCAACTTCTTCTGTAGATTTCACAAAGATAAATAGAGTTGACTGGTTTCCATCAGCTCATTTTTCATATAGCTTTGAAAATAAGAATCAAATTATATTAAGTTATTCTAGACGAATAAAAAGACCTAGAAGTTATTATTTTGAACCTTTTATTACTTGGGAAAGTCCATATAATGTGCGTACTGGAAATCCAAATTTATTGCCAGAATATATTGGAGCTTTTGAATTGAGTTTTATCAAACCGATTATGAAAAAAGGATTTTTCAGTTTAGAAGTTTACTATAGAAATAGTGTGAACAGTATTAAGCGCTTAACATTTGTTTATGAACCAGGTATTTTGATTAGTCAACCCTATAATATTGGAGCATCTAACTCTTTTGGAACTGAAGCTGCTTTCAATTATAAAATTAAAGATTGGTGGAAGATTAATGTAGGGGCTAATGGTTTTATATTTAATTTAGAAGGGAACTTGAATGATGTCGCATATACTGTCAATTCAACTAATTATTCTGGACGAATTACGAATACGTTGAGTAAAAACGGTTGGATGTTACAATTGGTGTCCCGTTATAGAAGTGGTTCAGTTACTGCGCAGGGGGAAAGTAAAGGGTCTTTTAGACAAGATATATCTCTTAAAAAGAGTTTTAATAAAAAACGTTTTGCGGTGACTTTACAGGGCCGAAATATATTTGGTACGGCAAGAAATGATTCGTTCTCATTGACAGAAAATGTTTATATTACTGACATCTCAAAACCTTTAGCCCCTATGATTAGTGTAACATTGTCTATTAAATTAAATAATTATAAAAAAGTGTTTGACAGAGGAGAGGATATGGATGATTTCTAAATGGTTTTAAATTTTATAAAATGACATGTATCCCTAATTAATTCTTAAATTTGAATATTATGGTTAACAACACTAAAATCGAAATACAAACAGAACGAACGACACTAAGGCTAATTGAATTGGCTGATGTAGATGTAATTCATATTCTACATTCATTACCAGAAACAGATGAGTTTAATGCACTTGGTATTCCAGAAAGTTTAGAAGTTACTATGCAAGTAATTGTACCATGGGTGAAAGAAAATAAGTTGGACCATATCAATAATTATACATTTGCAATAGAGCTGAAAGAAGATAAAACATTCATAGGGTTACTTGGATTTAAAATAGGTAATAAAAAATATAGAAGAGGAGAAGTTTGGTTTAAATTAAACTCTGAGCATTGGAATAAAGGTTATGGTACTGAATGCTTAAAGGCAATTATAAACTATGGCTTTGATACCTTAAATTTACACAGAATAGAAGCCGGTTGTGCTGTGAATAATACTGGTTCGACAAAAGTACTTGAAAAAGCTGGGATGATAAGAGAGGGGAGAGGTAGACAAGTATTACCATTAAAATCTGGATGGTCTGACAATTTTGAGTATTCAATTTTGGAGAGCGATACAAGAAATAGATAAAGTTTTAATTCAAAAAGCCAAGTCCTAAAGCAATACCAAATATGAGCATCCCAATGGAAACAATAATATTCAGGGTATCCAATTTTATTTTTTGTAAAAAGTATCGCCCACTCACAGCTCCAAATAAGGCAGCTATTAAAGAAATAAGTACAAAACGCCAATTTATATTAGCTACTTTTGATAAGTCACTAAAATAAACGCTAGATCTTACCATATCAATTGTTAAGGCAACTACTATTCCAGTTGCAATAAATACATTTTTCTTTAATTTATATTTAACTAAAAAGGCAGTTCGAAGTGCACCTTGGTGTCCAGACAGACCTCCAAAGAAGCCGCTAATTATTCCACCAACCCAAAGTTTTTGTTTAGAAAATACTATGCTCCAATTAGGGATTAACTCAATTAAAGCAAATGCACCTAAAACTATTCCAAATGTTAAATTCATGGCTTTGATTTCTAGAGTTTTACCAAATAGTTGAACTGTTGAAATTATAAAGTCATCAAAATGGATTAATAAATACGCACCAAAATATGCTGCAGGAATAGCAGCTAATCCAAATGGTAAGGCAATTTGCCAATTCACAGATCTTTTCATTAAAATAAACTTAAATACATTATTCAAAAAATGGACTACAGTAGTAGCTGCGATAGCCAATTCTAAGTCCTTAAATAGCATATAAAATACAGGGGTTAACATGGTTCCTAATCCAAATCCACAAAAAAAGGTTAGCCAACTAGCTCCAAAAGAAACTACTATAAGTATGAAGATATCCATTTTAAATTACAGTTTAATACCAAATATGCAAATATCATCTATTTGTTCATACAATCCTTTCCATTCAATATGTTTCTGTAAAAACAATTCTTTTTGTTCGGACATTGGTGAATCTTTTAAATCTAAAATTAAAGACCTGAATTTGTTTTTTAAGAATTTTTTATAATTAGATCCTCCGAATTGATCTGTAAAACCATCCGAAAATAAATAAACTTGATCACCTTTAGCTAATTGAATTTCGTGTAAAGTAAATGGATTGTATACAGGGTAAATACCTATAGGCTGGCTGTTTCCCTTGAATTCGTCAATTGAATTTTTATTTTTCCTGACTATCCATAGTGGACTATTTGCACCGGACCATTCTAAATGATTAGTGGTTTTATTTAAAGTACATAATGAAATATCCATTCCATCATAAAAATCTTTTTCATTCTTAAATTCTTTAGTAATCAAATTTCTAACTTTATCTAATATTTCATTAGGTTTAGTAAGTTTAAACTCTCTCACGGCTCTATTTAAAGCATTATTACATACTACACTTATCATTGCACCAGGCACACCATGTCCTGTACAGTCAGCAACAGCGAAAATAACGCTATCTTTTGTGATTTCCATCCAATAAAAGTCACCAGCAACAATATCTTTTGGAAGGTATAAAATAAAGGATTGATTTAAATGTTTTTGTACAAAACTCATAGAAGGTAAAATCGCAGTTTGAATTCTTTTAGCATAGCGAATACTATCAGATATTTCATTATACTGTTTTTTTATAATTTCATTAGCTTTTATCAAATCCTCATTTTGAAGGCTCAATACTTTTCGTTCTTGCTCTATAAATTCAGTTAAAAATCGAGTTTCAATATTTTTTAATTCAGAACTTATTTTAGTTCCTGAAATTAACTTGTCCAATTTCTTTTTCTTTACACTATGAAAAATAGATTTTTCATAGTTGTTAAGGTCTTTATATATTTTAGACAGTCGCTTGTGACAGGCTATTATTTTGGGAGTTGAATTTATTTCTTTTGAAAAGTCTAGTGCAGTGTTGACTATTTTTAAAGCTTTTTCATGGCTTTTATTGATAGAATCAATTTTACTTAAGGCTAGCATAGTCGTAATTAATGCTGGTTTTGTATTTTGTTCTAGTCTTATTTTATAACTCTTTAAATAGTATGCTGAGGCTTGGCCATATTCATGTTTTGAATAAAAATAGTTACCTAAGTCATTCAGTACTCTTGCTTCCTGTCTCTGTAATAAATTAGTTTCGCAAAACTGCTGTGCTTTTAATAAATAGTCCAAAGCTTCATCTTTTCTATTTGTTTTCAGTAAAACTCCTCCATAACCTATTAAGCAGTATGCATGAGCATCTTTTACATTGGCGGTACTAATGGTGATAATAGAAAGACATTTTTTATATTGCTTTTCTGCATTTTGGTAATCTTTTAAATCAAAATAAAAGATACCTAAAAACCATTCTAACCAAAGACTATCCTGTTTCTCACCTTTCATTTTTGTAGTACGCAGTCCGTTAAATATATTTAGAACGGCATCTTTTCTATCACCTTTAGACCATAATATGGAAGATTTAACTGTAACAGCTCTCGAGAACTTAAAATAATTACCTGATTCTTTTAATAAAATAGCACTTTTGGTTAGGTCGATAAGTGCTTCTTTGGTTTTGTCTGAAAACCAAGATTGATAACCAATTTCTAATAAAGCTAACCCTTTAAGTTCTTTATGGTTTAGTTTTTCAGCTATCTTTAACGCTCTTTTTACTATCGGTTCGCATTCTTTCCAATATTTAATTTTATGAGTAGAACAATAGGCTAACAATAAAGAAGCTTCCTCTTCTAAGGATTTTGTCTTTTTAATTTCGCGCTGTAAATTAGAATATGAAGAGTGAAAAGTCATTAATTCCAAATATACAACAATTCTTTAGATTACATCTTTATTGTGAAATTGGACAAATAAGTAATGAATCGATTGAAAAAAGGGGATAGTTATATAATTTTAATCATGTGATTAATATATATGGAATTAGAATTATGAGTGAATTTTATATGGAATAAATTGAACTATTTAATTCAATAGTTTCCAATATTATTTAAACTTGCATATTGATAATTGTACTATCTAGTTACTTTATTTTCTAAAAATACTCATTAATCTGCAATAGAATGGGTATTATTATTTAAAGATGCTCCAAGTTTAAATTCAAATGAATAAGACTAACATAGTTAGTTAAATTTTAATACCAAATATACAAATATCATCTATTTGTTCATAAGTACCTTTCCATTCTAAATAAGTGTTAATAAGAGCTTGTTTTTGAGCTTCTAAAGATAATTCCTTTGAAGCTAATAACAATGATCTAAATTTGTTTTTCATAAATTTTTTATCATTAGGTCCTCCGAATTGATCTGTATAACCATCTGAAAATAAATAAATTTGATCACCAGTATTCAAATGAATGTCGTGTAAAGTGAATGGGGTTTTTAATGGATAAGATCCTATTGGTTCATTATTAGCTTTAAATTCTTCAATAGAATTTCCATTTTCTCTAATCAACCATAACGGACTATTTGCACCAGACCACTCCAAGTGATTAGTACTCTTATCTAAAGTACATAACGAAATATCCATTCCATCACTAAAATCTTTTTCATTTTTAAACTCAGAAATAATTATGTCTCTAACTTTGTCTAGTATTTCATGAGGCTTGGTTAGTTTAAACTCTCTTACTGACCTATTTAACGCATTATTACATACTACACTTATCATTGCTCCAGGTACTCCATGACCCGTGCAGTCGGCAACCGCAAAAATAACTTTGTCTTTTATAGTTTCCATCCAATAAAAGTCACCTGCAACAATGTCTTTTGGAATGTATAAAATGAAGGATTGACTTAAGTGGGTTTTCACTAATTCTATGGCCGGTAGAATGGCAGTTTGAATTCTTTTAGCATAACGTATACTATCAGATATTTCTTCATACTGCTTTTTTATGATTTCATTTGCTCTTTTTAGTTCCTTATTTTGAAGTGCTAATGTTTTTCTTTCTTGTTCTAAATATTCAGTTATAAATTGAGTTTCAATATTTTTTAATTCAGAATTAACTTTATGTCCTGAAATTAACTGATCCAATTTGTTTTCTTGCTCAATATGAAAAATAGATTGCTCAATTTGTTTAAGGTCTTTGTGTATTTTAGACAATCTTTTGTGGCAAGCTATTAATTTTGGTGTTGAATTTATATCTTTTGAATAGCCTAATGCTGTGTTGACGAGCTCTAATGCTTTTTCGTGATCTTTATTAATCGAATCAATTTCACTTAAGGCCAACATAGTAGTGATTAATGCTGGTTTTGTATTTTGTTTTAATCTAATCTTATAACTTTTTGTATAATATAGAGATGCTTGATCGTATTCGTGTTTTGAATAATAATAACTACCTAAGTCATTTAAAACTCTTGCTTCTTGCATCCATAAAGAATGAGTTTCACAGAATTGTTGTGCTTTTAAAAAATAATCTAATGCTTCATCTGCTCTGTTGGTTTGTAATAAAACGCCTGCATAACCTATCAAGCAATAGGCATGAGCGTCTCTTATATTAGTGGTAGATTTTGGAATAATAGATAGACATTTTTTATATTGCTTTTCAGCATTTTCGTAATCTTTTAAATCGAAATAAAAGATACCTAAAAACCATTCTAACCAAAGGCTATCTTGTTTTTCGCCCATCAATTTAGTAGTACGTAATCCATTAAATATATTTACAATCGCATCTTTTCTGTCGCCTTTTGACCACAAAATTGAAGATTGAACTGCCAATGCTCTTGAAAATTTGAAATAATTACCTGATTCTTTTAAAAGTATATTACTTTCAGTTAAATAGTTAAAAGCTTCTTTTGGTTTATCTGAAAACCAAAGTTGATACCCAATTTCTAATAAGGCTAAACCTTTAAATTCTTTATGATTTAGTTGTTCAGCTATTTCTAGTGCTCTTCTAGCTATAGGTTCACATTCTTTCCAATACTTAATTTTATTATGACAACAATACGTTAATAATAAAGAGGCTTGTTTTTCTAAAGAGCTTGTTTCTTTAATAGTGTACTGGAGGTTAGTATAAGATGAAATGTAATCCATTAGTATCATAGGGTTGTTCAAATATACATAAATTTTTATGATATTTAATAGTGAAGAAAATGTAAACCGTAAGCTGTATCGTTTTTTTATTAAAAAAATAGTAATACTATTTCAGTTAGTCTTTATCTAATTTACATACCTGGTATTAACCCTTTAGTAGATTGAGCCATTTCCATTTCTTTAGTACGTTCAGCTTGTTCTAAAGCACGATTTGAGGCAATTAAAATTAATTCAATAGCTTCTTCTTTTCCAATACTATCGGCAACAGTAATATCTGTAACCTTACCATTCCCGTTAACTTCTACTCTTACTTTTCCTTCATTGGCTTCACCAATTAATTTAATGTGGTTTAATTTTTCTTTTGTAGCTGCAACTTGTCCTTGCATAGCTTCTAATTTTTTCATCATTCTGTAACGTCCTGAATTAACTATACAATTATTTAACAAAAGACTAAAATAACTATACACCATATATTTATAACACTAAAATAGCTATACATATACTTGAAAAGCTAAATTAGTTATACAAATTCAT
>Ga0256845_1000019_pt1 | contig 131371 bp, 118 predicted proteins | sample RiftiametaG_FD_189101 | JGI IMG/M metagenome (GOLD analysis project Ga0256845, IMG submission 189101) | Tube worm associated microbial communities from hydrothermal vent at the East Pacific Rise, Pacific Ocean - Riftia | ecosystem: Host-associated > Annelida > Integument > Unclassified ...
TTTAACACCATTATATGGTCATTAGTAAAACCAGGCTCTTCATACGTAACTGTTTTAACATTCATTTTTAATAATTCTAAATATAGCTCTGACGGAGAGGTGTATTTACCTTTAAGGTATCCTAATTCAGCTGGACTCCATTTTATTCCTTCACCTTTTTTATTCATGTTTGCAATTATATTAAGGGCAACTTGCTGTGCAACAACCCCCTCAATCTTATTATTATTCGACAATTTCAATAAAGCTGCAGAGTTATAAGGACTAGATACAACAATAATTTTTCCTTCTCCTTCTTCGTCAATTGACCAAATAGGTTGATTTTCAGCGTAAGAATAAGTGCTGTTCCAAGGGTAATCTTTTTCACGAGAATCTCGACTCAAAAACCTTCCCAACCTATTACTATAACCTCTCGCCCCAAAGTCAGTGTGATTCCCACTTCCACTCACTTCATCATCCTTCTCCATCCCGTTAAACCCATAACGATAACTAATGTCTCTTAAACCCTAATACGCTTACTCCACAACCAGCAGAACCGTCTTGAAAAGAGTATTTCATATAGTAAACACCTGTAGCATTACAAGGGTAGCCGATTTTGGCGTAGTGTTTATTTGTTTTTTTGATATAAGAAGATGCTACTAACTTATGTTGGCGATCATAAAGTTCAACTACCATTTTTTCATTGTCAGAGCTAGCTTCGTCACATAAGGTGATGACATATTGTGTACCTTTACTAAAAACGTATGATACTTCGGTAGCTTCATTGACATTAAATGATTTTACAAAAATATATGAATCTAACATTGACGAACAGTCCTTTTGGAGTTTGTCACTCATGCACTGAGAGAGACTAATGTTTGATGATAATACCATAAGAAATGATGTTATTACTAATAAAATCTTCTTCATATTAATATATTTTTTGTCTTAATGATTTTACTTCTTTAGTGATTTTTTTTAGTAAGTCGTCACTAATGTTAACAATACTTGTGGTGTTGCTTTCGATAACTAGCATGCCGTCCACTTCTTTGGTTACTGGCTCTGAATATTCATAAGTAATACTTACTTTTTCATATAAACCTTTTAACTGCCTCATGTCTTTAGTTAGCTGTGCCACATAAGGATCATCTTTGTAAAGTTCGAGTAAAAGATTGATATCTCCAAGAATAATTTTCTGTTCGCCAATTTTTTCTACCAACCCTTCGTTATTTTTGTCGCTCTGCCCTGCTACATAAGTAGCAATATAAAGTGATTCCAACCATCCACCTACTAGAATTGCCATACTTATATGTGAGCGTTTTTTTTCTTTAAGATAATTACTCATCTTTTCGAACCCTTCAGTAGAGATGCTCAATACACTATCAATACTATGACTATTGTCTGCCAAACGCTTAATTGTAGCGTAATCAAAAAACTGTCCTATCTTTAACTCATCTGCTACGCCACGTATACCATTAAGGTATTCTAAAGAAGTGCCTGTTTTTTGGTATAAATTCACATAACCTAAGTCAGCACCATAGGCACCTAATCCCAAACCTTTTTGAAAATCAGTAGTGTAACTATCCGCCCTGTCTAAGTCATTGAGTAGCTCATTTGTGTAAGCTGAGCCAGAAGACTGTACAAAAGAAGCAAGTTCTACAGGGGAGGGAATACTATGTAGGATATCCTGCACAGCTTTGTCTACAATTTGTTTTTTTTCTTCGATATGTTTGTCTAATAAATCATCCAAATCATCTTTTTCGGTATTATTTTTAGCATTTCCACAACTCGCCAATAGTGCAAGCGAGGTAATTATGCTAAATATTATTTTATATGATATTTTCATTTTTTTAATTTCATTTATAAGGCTTTATACTGTTTTTATGTAGTTGGGGTTACGCTTTTCTTAGACTTTATTGAACTAAGCCCTTTCATCAAGACAGAAAAGGCATCAAAATATAGCATCATATAAAATACTAAAGTAAAAGTCCATATTACAATTACGTTGTACCAAAAGGTAGAAATGATTTTTCCTAAAAACCATTTTTTAGCAACAAAAAACGGGTATCTTAATTGCTGACGTTCACTATGATGTACTTGGTAGATAGGGTCGCTTACTTGCACCAAACGCCCATCTTCTTCGGCTATTGAGTGAGGCAAGCGTTTGTTTCTGACTAAGTCCGACAAATATTCATTTTGATAATTTTGCTTTAATTGTAATAGTAAAGGTTTTCCTGTGCTAGAGTCTATTATCGACAGAGGCAACATCTGTTTTTCTCTCTCTGCTGAGATGAAATTGAAATTATCTGCATAGCTATCATCTAAGGTATCAAGTTGCTTAAGGACTATATTAGCAAACTCTTTTGTAAAATTTTGCTGAGTAAACTGAGTTTCTTTGACTTCAAAAGAAAAAGATTTATTTTCCTCATGTTCTTGCTTTAGCTCTTTGTACAATAAGCTGAGGTCAGCATTTACTTGCTCTTGCTTATCAGTTTTCAACTTATCTTTGAGCACAGACTCAATACGGTGACGCAGTTCGGGGATATAATGTACTTGTTTATAATCAAACTCGCTTAATCGCCTATCGTACTCATAAAAATATTGCTCAAACTTGTTATTGGTATACTGTGCCGTAACGAGTCCTTCATATGCCCACCTAGACGGCATCATCTCGGCTATTAATGGCACATGATGCCCACCCCCAATAGCACGGTTAAGCTTATCGAAGCTAAACATCGCTCCAGCTAAAACCATTTGTGGGATAATCAAAACAGGAATAAGGATATAAATAGTAACAGCAGAATTGAAAGTAGCTGAAATATTAAGCCCCAGTACATTAGCAAAACAGGAGATAGAAAACAACATTACCCAATATTCTACCGACATACCCTTGATGCCTAGCATTAGGGTTCCTATCAACATTAAAAAAAATGTTTGCACCGCCGAGAGCGTGAATAGTAAGGTAATTTTAGACATTAGATAACTACCTTTGCTGAGGTGAAGGAAGCTTTCACGTTTGCGTAACCTTCTGTCTTTGAAGATCTCTTCGGCACTTACTGTAAGCCCTACAAATAGTGACACCACAATGCACATTAGTATAAAGGCGGGAAGATTTTCGTTTTCACGAAAGATATATTGAGTGTTTTTACTATCGGTATATCTAATAATGAACGATAAAAAAAAAGTCAATAGAGGGACTTGTAATAAGTTGATTAATACATATTGTCGATTAGATAATTTTGCTTTCACATCCCTTTTCAGAAACACCAAAAACTGTTTCAGCTTATTGGGAATATTTAAAGCCTTAGGTGGTACTTCATTTATAGTTTGTACTTTTTCTAATTTTATATTCTCGACAAAGTGTTCATTCCAACGCTTAGGGATTCGTTTTCGAGTATCTGTAATTGATCCAAATTCATCTACTACTTTGGCTTCTACGATATTAAAAATAGATTCTGGGTTCACATTACCACAGGTGATGCACTCCCCCTGTTCAGCATTGATTTGCTGGTCAATAGTTTTAAAATAAGAAACAGCCTCTACTGGGTTTCCATAAAATATTTGATAACCTCCAGTGTCTAAAAATAAAATTTTATCGAACGACTTATAAATGTCTGAGGAAGGTTGGTGAATGACAACAAATATTAATTTTCCTTTCAGTCCAAGTTCTCTTAGTAATTCTGTTACATTTTCAGAATCCTTAGACGAAAGTCCAGAAGTAGGTTCATCCAAAAACAAAACGGCAGGCTCTCTAATTAATTCTAACCCAATATTGAGTCGCTTCCGCTGACCTCCGCTAATGGTTTTTTTCAAAGTACTACCTACTTTTAAATCACGTATTTTACTTAACCCAAGGCTATCTAACACTTTGAGTACTAACTTTACTAAGTATTCTTCCGAAAGGTCTCTAAAGCAAAGTTTAGCATTAAAATATAAGTTTTGATAAACGGTAAGGTCTTCGATTAGTAAATCATCTTGTGGTACAAACCCGATTACTCCTTCTAGCTTTTCGCTCTCTTGGTGGAGATTGGTATTATTGATAAGCACTTGACCAGAAGTAGGGATTTCAATTCCAGAAAGAACATTGAGTAGGGTTGTTTTACCAGACCCACTAGCTCCCATAATTGCTACTAACTTTCCACCTTCCTCTTCTATATTAATATTTCTAAGTCCAATATTTCCATTTTTAAAATGATAATCAATATGCTGAGCCTGAAAAGAAAGCTTAAATTCTACCCCCTCTTGCATAAATTTACTGACGATATCAGTATAATAAATAGTTTTCCCATGAGAAGCTTTGATGGCACTTCCTGCTGCAAACAGATAAATTCTTCGCTTACGAATAGCAATTCCATTCAGCATCACCTCTGCCTCACCATTGTATTTCAAAAAGTATAAATTAACACTAGGAATTTTAATGATGTTAATCTCTTCCTCAAATCCTTCTAACTGAAGGTGTTTAATTACAGAATCTGTTTGTTCTTTATCAGTAATAATAAGAGCGTTAGAAGCATTTAAGTCTTCTATTTTATCTTGTTTAACAAAGGACTCAATGAAAGCATACTCCTCATCCGAAACTTTAAAAACTTTAGCAACAGTATCTAAAATAGCCATCCGCTGATCCGAAAAGTTATTGTCAGAGCTAATTAGTTCAAATACACGAACAAGCACGACTGCTTTTTGTTTCTGCGTAAGTGTTTTGTTTATTTTTCGGCAGATACCCAAAGTCCTTACAGAGTCACCTACTGAGGTAAGCCTAGATACTTTTTTCTTTTTATCTACTGCACTTTTTTCGTACAATGAATAATACTCTTCCACCTGATCCAAAGGAAGTTGTTGTGTCAAAAATCGTTGAACATATTCTTTTTTAGCTTCTGTCATGCCATCATCTTGCTTAGATATGATGGCAAATAGTTGCATCAGGGCACGTAATATTTCTTCACTCATAGTTTTTTAGTAAGCAATGTTTTCAAAAGGAATGTCCACAATGTCAGCATATTCTTCTCCCGCCTCTTCCATGTCTTCGTCATCTTCTAAGTAATGCCATTCTACATTAACGCCACCTTTTTCTTCATTGATTTCTTCTAATTTCATTAATATGTCCAAAACCATTTTAGCGGAAGCGGTATTAAAATAATCCATTTTGAAAACAACTGTCGTGCTTTTTTTTGGAGATATTCCATAAACATCTAGCCAATCCAAAATAGGGTTATAAAACTCTGTTGCATCTTCTGGCAATGATTTTCCTGAGAGTTCAAAGATTCCTTCTTCAGCATCTAAGGTTACTTTTGGCGTCTCGTCAGTTGCTTTTCTTATTATTTTTTCCATTGTTATTTTTAGTGTTATTTAATTTTTAGGGGCTTTCCCTTCACTATTTCGCTTGGGTCGGGCTGTTCGCACTCACCATCACTCTCGCTTCGCTTCGTTCTGGTTCAGACAATTGCTACCACCGTGTCCGTCTACTGACGGATCCCTAAGCCTTGCCTACGGCAATCGAAACTTGCGTGAGGGATAGTAGCGACATCCTTTTTTGTTTTTTTTGTGTCATATTGAGCTTGTCGAAATATAGAACAAAAAAACAAAAAAGATATAGCGGATAGCCCGACCCTTTGGGACACGCCCTTATTGTATTAATCTCTATTGATAGTAGATTTTAATATCATAAAACATGTTTTGTCATTTATTTTTTCAAAATGATACACTATATTGTTTCCTGTCTTCTTCACAATATCTATAAAGCCCAGCCCAGCTCCTGCCTTTTCCGACAAGCGACTTTCTACTATAGATTTTTTATAATACTTTTTCACTTCTTCTGGAGACATTATGTTAATCTTAGTCAATACAGATTTTACATCTTCAGCTTTCTCATTGGCAATTACATTGCCAGTGGTTACTGTGTACTGTCCTTTATACTCTCCAACTACAAAAATTCCTTTCCCAGGTGTCTCTGGATAACCAGTTTTTTCGTTATCAGCATGTTTTCCTACGTTTTGCAAACATTCTACCATTACGTGGTAAAGCCGTTTTTTAGTCTTACTAGAGTCTTCAGTACTAGATACTTTTCGCTCTGCTAAAGCGGTAAAAGCCTTTGTTATTTCTTGATTTATTTCCCCTTCATACACTAGTGTCAAGTTTTGGGTGATCATAGTTTTATGAAACTGATAAACAAAATCCATATAGCTTTTGCTGTCATTAATTACTGATAGATTGCTCATTAATATATTTTACTTTAAACTTTTATTCCCATTACTAGTATATCATCTATTTGGCGAGTATTACCTTGCCACTTATCAAAAGTAGTTTTGTAAATACCTTCTAAGTCTGCCATAGGTGTATACTGGTTTTCTAAGAAAATGTTTCTAATTTTTTTATGTTCAAATTTTAAGCTATTTGGTCCGCCAAACTGATCTGGATATCCGTCTGAGAAAAACAGGATCAAATTTCCTTCTTTTACTTGAAATGAAATGTTTTAACCTCCCTCAGTTACGATATTGAGTACCCCCTGCCCTAGCTTCTCCGTCCCTCACATGACACAAATGGTCGGTGAGCTCCTGAAAGCTCTACAACACCTATATCAACAGTTATAATGGCTACATCCTCCGTTCTGTCAGAAGCTTTATTGTCTCCTCTATCTTGCTGTAAAGTATCTACAACCTTAGCGTGTAGTTCATTCAATATTTTGGCAGGGGATATATCTTCAGAAGAACCTATAATGTCTTTTAATAAAAAATACCTTTTTAATAACTTCTTAGTAAAAGAATCGATTAAAAACTTATAATATCTTTAAATTATTTTGGTAATATTGGCATAGATTTTGGCTTACCTTCTAATAAATATCTTTATTATATGAAAATTTTATTTTACCTATTCCTTTTTAGTTTGACTAATATTCTGTTTGCACAGGACTATACGGCTTATCATGACATTACAAATGCGTTTAGTGTATTCGAGAAAGGAAACAAAAGAGTACTAGAGTACACTACAATTCATAATTATAAAGTAGGAGGAAAGGGTGTTGTATATGTCAATAATCAAGGAATACTCAAAGTATACCAAGAAGGAAGGGTTTACAATACAAGGCTTACGAATCCTAGTGCTTATCACGCTATGGATGATTTAATATTGTTCAACGTAGGGCAACAGTTGATGACTTTTGACAAAGGACAATATAATTTACTAACTTCTTGGGCAAGTCATTATAAAGTAGGAGACAGTCTTGTTATTTATTTTGATCAATTAGAAAATAGTTTTAATGCTTATTATCAGAATAAAAAAATAGTGTTAGAAGAAAACGTACCGGGAGAAATCACTCATTATTGGGTAGGCGATAACACGGCAGCTTATGTAGATAATAATGAATCATTTAAAGTGTTTTATAACGGTACTGTCAACGAAATATTATTTAATACTACGGTAAGAGGGGTGAAGGTGGCTAAAAATACAATCTGTTATATTAATGAAAATCTTGAGACCTTTGAAGTTGTATATAAAGGGAAGCATCAGGTATTAGAAGATTTTGTACCTTTAGCCTATTATATAGGAGATGATTATGTGGCTTATTATAGCAATAATAATGAGTTTAAGGTTTTTTATAAAGGAGAGATGAAAACATTAGGTTTGTTTGAACCAAAAAAAGTAAAAGCCATAGATGATGTCTTGACTTTTGAGCAAGATAATTTGTTTAAGGTTTTTTATAAAGGAAAAACTACCACGTTAGAAAGCTTCATCCCTTCTAGCGTAGTAGTAGATTACCAAACTGTAGTATATATAGATGCTTATGGAAACCTCAAAGGATTTGTAGATGGAGTTTCCATAAGTAATATCGCTCATAACGTAAAAACTTTTGGTGTGAAATATAATAACATAAGGTTTGATCTTGGGAACAACAACTCCAAAATTTATTATAAAGGGACCGTTTACTGATGTTGAAGCTTAGTTTTTTATTAGCTTTTCTTTTTAGTTTTTTACTTATTTTAGCCCAAAACAAGCAAGGAAGCATCCATTTTGAATATTCCAAACTAGTAGTTAATATTCAGGATCTTAATTCTTCTCATGTTTTTTACTCTCAAGTAGACTCTTCTGCGATTCTCACAGCCTCTCTTGATTCTGTCATATCTATTTATGATTTAGAAAAAAATCATTTTATTTGGTTCAGACCAATTTCATCAAACAACTATTTTTTTAGTACCTCAGCTTACGCTTTAGGAAAAGGTATTTTTCAGTATAGCAATAAATATTTCCTTGTCAACGGGATAGAGTACGGACTCACAAAGCATATAGATATAGGACTTCCTATTGCTACGGTTATAAACGGAGCTGGGTTTTATACGAGAGTAAAATACAGCACTCAACTAAAAAAGAAGTTACGGATTGGATTGGTAACCAGTCTAGCCATTAGCTCTGGAATCAATAAACTATTTTCTGCTAAAGCTTTACTTACTTACGGAAACAGACGCAATAACCTTACGATTGGTTTAGCAACATTAAGAACACCCAAATACAAACAAGATTATTATTATACCCTTAGTGGTCAGTTTAAAATTTTCAAAAACTTCTATTTCATTAGTGACAATGCTTATGTTCCAGTTAATGGCTTGGTAACAGTCCCGATTTACACTTATATAGGTCGGCTTAGCTTTCAAAAATGGAGCATGGATTTGGGCTTAGGAAAAATGAAAAAAATTGAAAATAGAATATTATTTCCTGTTTTTGGATTTAATAGCCGGTTGTAATATTTAGTGTTTGGCGGACTCTCAATTAAAGACTCTGAGCTTTCATTTTACCATAACTCGCCCTATACAGTGTTGTATACTTGTTACAACTGCTTATTTTAATTTCATTATTCATTAAGGTTAAATAAAATTAATGAAATAATTAGTAGTATTTGTCCTAACCAAAAAACAGATATGAATTGATTGTGCTTTTTCTGAATATCTAAAATATTCTTTTTTTTGGTTTTTAATTCTATTGGGAAAGGTAGTTGCATATAATAAGTCCCAACAGACCACATACCGCTTATACTCTTACTACCCAACTCTTTTTCAATCATATAACGAGTACTTATAATTATTATCAAGCTGACAGTAACTATAACCGCATAAATTATTAAAAGTATAATTACTCCTATTAACATCTTTGGATATTTAACCGCAAACTACATATTATCACTCGCCGACTGCATTAACACCGAGAAACTATTTTTCTTTTCTTCCTTAAGCCTAATGATAAATTCATTCTCTACTCCTTCTTTTGTTATCTTTCTTGTCGAGATAATTTCAGATATTTTTTCTAAAAAAGGATTGTCTCCAATCCCATTTTTTAATAGCATTTGAGGTAATTTATCTATTTTTAAAGATAGTTTTCCAGATTTTATTTTATACCCCGATTCCTCTAATGTTTCTCCCCCCTCTGTAAAAAATTCTTTCGCATAAGGAATAGAGGGACCAACTAATACTACAAAGTTATCTTTTGCTTTTGCTGCCAAATACCCGCTAGTATAATATTTTTTATCTTCATCATATTTGTCAAAAAAACCAGACATTTTATCCAGCATCATAATTGCAGTTACATCATCTTTAACTCCAATAGCGAGCGAAGCTTTATAGTCAAAAGGGAGCATTGCAGAGAGATCGTTGATAGTCAGCAAAGCATCTCCTGTTAGCACCTGTTTAAGTTCTTTTGCTTTGATGTTAAATGGCTCTAGCTGTTTATCAAGTAAAGGTAACAAATCTTTTTGCTCTAAGAGTTGCATTAATTTATCCAAATCCAAGCTCAAAGCATAAGCCCCTGTCAAGTGATCTCCTGGTACTACTTCTGCTATATCAGCGTCTATTTCCCCATCTAATAGTTGTACAAACTCGTGCAATTCTTCATTGGTTTCTAATAGATTATGAACCAATATCTCCCCATCTTCAAAGTCAATACCTGAGCTAATATAAACATCGGTTAAGTTGACTTCATCCAAATACGGTAAATCAGCATTTAAAGACAAAGCTTCTAAATCACACCAAACATCAATGTCACTATCGGTGTTTTCTCTGTTTTTAAACTTTTCGTTAGTAGCAGATAACGAAGTTTCTTTTGTCCCAGATAAAATAGATTTTATGATGTCAAACTGATTTTCTATACGATTTTCCCCAAGAAAAACTCCCCTGTCTTCTTTCCAAGCTAGTACTCCTTTGTCCTTTATCTCGGCAATATTAACATCTTTTTCCGATGTAAACTTAATGCCCTCTTTCTTAAGTGATTTTGTAAATTTACTTTCATCCGAAAGAGAAAAAAGGACAGCCGTTGCATTGAGTTCGTCTGCTAAATATATAATATAAGCCTCCGCATCTAAATCTATTCCTGAGTTTAAAATTTTCTCTAAACCCTTGTTTTTATCACCTGTCACGTAAGCCATTACACTTGCCAAATCAGTATTTTTAGATTTAATTGCTCCAAGATCTATACTGATTACCATTGGAGTATTTTTAGGAATTAACTCAGTAAGGTTAGTGTTCTCTTTTTTACAGCTAGAAAAAATCAACAAAATAATCAATCCAATTAAATAACTACCAGTTCTCATTTTTTATATCGTTTTATTACGCTTTCGCTAAAAATTTAAAGTTAAAATTATTTTACAGAACTATCCCATAAACGTTTTGTAAGAGAAATCACATCGTCTAGATCTTCTTTTTCTAAGCCTAAACGATTAGTAATACTCAAACATAAATCATACTCTTTATCATGAATATCCCCATCTATCATCATCATAAACACAATGTCTGCTAGTTGGTCTTCTCTGTCATCAACATTTTGAGGCACTACAAATTGTAAATTTCTAGCATTCTCCAACGATTTCTTTATATCCTCTGTAGGGATTTCGAACTCTTCTGCTCGCTCATACAAAAAATCTTTTTCATCATCGTCTAGCGTTCCGTCTGCGTAAGCAACAGCGATTAGATTATTGATATGTTCTAATTTAATATGATGAGCATCTTTGGACATAATTTATTCGTTTAGTTCAAACAATAAAAAAACAAGATATACAAAAAAACACTCTATTCTACACAAAATGATTAATTAAAATTCATAATGACATTTCCCCATCCGCTACTCTTCTGGGGTCGGGCTTTACACTGTATCTTTTTTTCAAGTCATTGTCTTAGGATAAAAAAGGATGTCGTTGCAATCCCTAATGCAGAACTTAGCCAATTTTTATCTTCAACTTAAATAAACCATAATTCAAATAACTTAACTACCTTTGGTCTATGCTTCGATTTTTATCCATCAATGATATCGCCAGACCCATCGCTATTTTCATAGTACTTGTACTCATCCGATTACCTTTTTTACTTAGTCACCATCACTATATGGATATAGAACTTCAAAATCTATTAATTGGGGAGAGCATAAGCAGCGGAATATTACAATACAGGAACGTTGCCGATTATATTTCACCCTTATCTGCTATATCCTTTAATATAATTATTTTCTTGTTTGGCAAATCATTTTTAGCACTTAGGGTACTCAGTATCCTACTCATCTTCGCTCAAGCAATGATTTTTAACTATGGAGTTTTGCGTCTTCGTATACTCAACACCCAAGGCTTCATGCCTGCGGCCGTATACATTATTATTGCTTCGTGCAATATAGAGTTTATGACCCTCAGCCCCGTACTACTTAGTACTACCTTTATTCTAATTGCAATATTCAAAACCATTTCCATTATTCTTGACAAAAATCAAAAAGAAACTATTTACACTGTTGGAATACACCTAAGCATTGCAGTTTTATTTTATGTTCCAGTATTGGTTTATACACTCCCCTTCATGCTTATCTTAGTAGCATATAGTCACCTTAGGATCAAGGCATATATTATTTTCTTATACGGCATCTTCTTTCCATTATTATGTGTGGCGGTATTCTTCTTCTGGAATCAATCTTTACTAGCTATCAGTACAGATGTGTTTTTACACGCCTACTCTTTTGCCAAAAAAAGTGAACTAACAGCAATAGGAATCGCTACATCCTTTTCATCTATAGTATTGATTGCTGTCTTAGGTATTAAAAAAGCTTTGTTCACTCAAGTTTATATCAATTTTCAGAGACGTTCTTTCGCAAGCTTTCTAGCTACCCTCTTTGGTTTTTTTCTTCTTTTAATTCTCAGCCCTATTCTCGATTACAGCCTGTTTTTCTTACTTGTTCCCGTAGCTGCTATTTTAGTCTCAGCTATATTTGATTTTGAGTATGTTAAATTAAAAAAAGAAATCGCATTTTTGCTATCTGCCATCACAATAACAGCAGGGTACATCTACTCTTTATATTTAATTTATACCAATTAAATTATAATATAAGTCTAATTATTAGTATTTTTGTTTATGGGAAGATTAATGAATTTAAAGATAACAGAAAGTATTTTATACCATTTTAACTATAAGACAAGTCATTTATCCTGTTTGTTTTTACACTCTCTTCGTTAAAATAATTTACCGTAACCAGTTATGCTAAATCATTTTTCCTCGATATTGCAAAAAACAATTCAATCTAAATTAGACTCATATTATAGTTAAAATGGTATTAGTTATAAAACGACACCCAACTCAAAAGTATTTGGTAACAAAAAAAGGAGGTTTAATAAATCTCCTTTTTCCCTTTACAATTCACAAAAAAAACTACCTTGCTTTATTTACTGCCTCAAGGTAAGCTTGAGCAGAAGCGTATATGACATCTGTATCAGCACCAAATCCATAGCTAAACATCCCGTCTTTAGAGATTTGAATATGTACTTTTCCAAAATCATCCGAACCACCTGTTACGGCTTGCACAAGGTACTCTTCTAAACGCACCTCTTTTTTCATTATTTTGTCTATTGCTTTTTTTGCAGCATCCAAAGGTCCATTTCCGTGAGCTTCTGCTTTGTATAATTCCCCATCTATATTAATAGTAATTTTAGCATCAGATGACTGTTTATTGGTGCTATTTACTTCAAAATCAACAATCCTAAGTTCCCTAACTGTTACTTCTTTGCCAATCAACTTCAACAAATCATCATCTGTGATGTCTTTTTTGGAATCTGCTAATTTCAAGAATTTTTGATAAACTTCATCCAACTCGTCTTTAGAAATGATAATTTTCAATCTCTCTAAATGATGTTTTAACGCAGCGCGACCGCTACGAGCTGTCAAAATGATTGATGACTCTGGATAGCCTACATCTTTAGGATTGATAATTTCATAGTTTTCTCTATTCTTCAATACACCATCTTGGTGAATCCCTGATGAATGTGCAAAGGCGTTACGGCCTACAATTGCCTTATTAGGCTGTACAGGCATACGCATCAAACGTGTAATCATTTTACTAACGCCATATATTTTGGTTGCGTCAAGGTCTGTACGTAAACCCAATACTTCTCCGTGGGTTTTAATGACCATTGCAGCTTCTTCTATAGAGGTATTACCTGCACGCTCACCTATTCCATTTACTGTTACTTCTATTTGTCGAGCACCGTTCTGAATTCCTGCAATCGCATTAGCAGTAGCCAATCCTAAGTCATTATGACAATGACAGGATAAGATGGCTTTATCAATATTTGGCACATTATTCATCAAATAAGCCATTATTGCACCATATTGCTCTGGCAAGCAATAACCTGTAGTATCTGGGATGTTTACAACATCTGCACCATTAGCAATTACAGTTTCTACCAATCTTGCCAAAAACTCTACATCGGCACGTCCAGCGTCTTCACAAAAAAATTCTACTTGCTCTACTTTATTTTTAGCGTACTTAGTTGCCCAAGCTGCTTTTTCCAAAATAGTTTCGTGTGTTGTACGTAATTTATGTTTGATGTGAATGTCGGAAGCACCAATACCTGTATGGATACGCCCTACCCTAGCATATCTAAGTGAATCGGCAGCACAGTCAATGTCTTTTTGTACAGCACGAGTCAAAGCACATATCACTGGATTGGATACTGCTTTAGACACTTCTATAATAGAATTAAAATCCCCTGGACTAGAAATAGGAAAACCTGCTTCAAGGATATCTACCCCCATCTCTTCTAAAGCTAAGGCTATTTCAATTTTTTCTACTGTATTTAACTGACACCCTGGTGCCTGCTCTCCATCTCTCAAAGTTGTGTCAAACACATATACTTTATCTGCCATCTATATTATTATTTTTGATATAAAAAAATCGACCATCCTATTTGTAGTAGAATGGTCGATTTTTAATTACTTTATATACACCACACTACGCTCTATTGTAAAAACAGAAGACGGTTTATGAGGGCGTTATATGAACGATTTGTGTACATTTTATAATACAAAGATATGATTTTTTTCTAAATAAACACAAGATGCCTTTTAGAGAAATTTAATTTCTTTAAAAAAGATATTTTGTCTGGGCTAATTTAATCTATTTCATCAGTTACACATCCTTCTGATGCGGATTTAACTGTAGCAATATATTTTCTAAGCACACCATTTGTAGCTCTATACGCTGGCTTAGACCATAGACTACGTCTTCTGTCTATTTCAGATTCATCTAGTAATAAGTCTAGTTTATTATTAATAGCGTCTATTTTAATCATATCACCATTTTGCACCAAGGCAATCAATCCCCCTTCTTGTGCTTCTGGCGTAACATGACCTACTACAAAACCGTGAGAACCTCCAGAAAATCTTCCGTCAGTAATCAGTGCTACGCTTTTGCCTAGTCCAGCCCCCATTACCGCAGCTGTTGGCTTAAGCATCTCTGGCATACCTGGTGCTCCTTTAGGTCCAGAATATCTAATGACAATTACTTCTCCTGCTTTTACTTCTTCTCCAATACCTTTTATGGCAGCAAACTCATCATCATATACACGAGCAGGTCCTTCAAATACTTCTCCTTCTTTTCCAGTTACTTTGGCTACAGATCCTTCTGTAGCTAGGTTGCCATACAAAATTTGTAAATGTCCTTCTGGTTTAATTGGATTTTCTAATGGTAAGATAACATCTTGTCCTTCTGGAAACCCAGGTACATCTGCTAAATTTTCTGCTATTGTTTTTCCTGTTACAGTTAAACAATCACCATGTAACAAGCCATTATCTAGTAAATATTTCATTACTGCTGGTACACCACCAATTGCATGGAGGTCTTGCATGAGGTATTTTCCTGAAGGTTTAAGATTGGCTAAAAATGGGGTTTCATCAGCGAATTTTTGAAAATCATCTAAAGTTAGTTTTACATTTACTGATTTTGCCATGGCTATCAAGTGCATTGTTGCATTGGTAGACCCACCCAAAATCATTAAAATACGCAAAGCATTTTCAAAAGATTTACGGGTCATGATATCACGAGGTTTGATGTCTTTTTCCATCAAATTACGGATAGCATCTCCTACTTTTAAGAGTTCAATTTTTTTCTCGTCACTTACCGCAGGATTAGATGATGAGTAGGGCAAACTCATACCTAATGCTTCTATAGTAGAAGACATTGTATTGGCAGTATACATGCCTCCGCAAGCACCAGGCCCTGGTATTGAGTTTTGAATAATCCCTTTGTAATCTTCATCAGAGATACTGCCTTTTAGCTTAGAGCCATAAGCTTCAAATGCTGATACAATATTCAAATCTTCTCCTTTCCATTTTCCTGCTTTGATTGTGCCCCCATATACCAAAATCCCTGGTCGGTTAAGTCTCCCCATTGCTATCATGGCTCCAGGCATGTTTTTATCACAACCTACGATTGGCACTACTGCATCATAATATTGTGCATTAACTACTGTTTCTATAGAGTCGGCTATAATGTCACGAGATACTAACGAAAACTTCATTCCTTCTGTACCGTTAGAAATACCGTCAGAAACTCCTATCGTGTGAAAGATAAGTCCAATAAGCCCAGAATCTTGTACGCTAACTTTCACATCCTCAGCAAAGCTGTTGAGATGCATATTACAGGGATTTCCTTCATAACCTGTGGATACAATGCCTACTTGTGCTTTGGACATGTCTTTTTCGTCTAAGCCTACTGCGTATAGCATCGCTTGTGAAGCAGGTTGAGATTCGTCTAGGGTAATTGTTTTACTATATTTGTTAATTTCTACACACATAATGATTGAATTATAAATGTTACGAAAAATCTTTACCTGATCGATGTCTTGGTTTAGATTTTAGAACACAAATCTAAACATTTTATCTAAAAAAATATGAATTAAGCGAATGAAAATATAATGACATAACTTAATTCTAGTAATGACTGTTTACAATTCGATAAGGGGGTTCCAAAAAATATTTTGAAAATTGACTACTTGCTCATCAAGTACTTTGATGCCTTCTGCTTCTAATAGCTCTTGCATACGGGTAGGTGTAGCAAAATGTGCTTTCCCTGTTAGTAAGCCATTTCTGTTGACTACTCGATGTGCTGGCACTTTAGGATTGCTATGGGCAGCATTCATTGCCCAACCAACTAATCTCGCACCACTTTTCATGCCTAGATACTCGGCAATAGCACCATAAGAGGTGACCCGTCCTTTGGGGATAAGCTCTGCTACTTGATGGACGTCGTTAAGGTAATTACTTTTTGACATTTATGACTTTAGCACTTAGTGCTGATTTTTTGATGGCTGCCGCATAATCTACTTCGGCGATTAGTTCATACATTCCGATAATAGTAGCGGTTGATTTGTCATCTGCTTTGAATGCGTACATCTGCATTTTCATTTTTTTACCTTCTATCATAGCAGTCCCAATTGCGTATAAGTATTCCTGTCCGTTATGCTGGAAACTTCCTTTTTCTTCTACAGTAATCCCCTTTTCTTGTTTGTCTTTATTAAACTTTATTTTTATCTGTTCAAACGTTTTGGCTTCAACTTTTGTTTTGAGGATTGCCATTGGTTTTTGAGACATATACATCCCGCCTATTTGTTGCGGAAATAATTTTTTATCTATGTCTATTGTGATGTTTGATTGGTTCACTCCAAAAAGTTCTCCCATAATTTCTTTTTGCTCTTCTGTTAACCCTTCTTGTTGGGCGTAAGATGAGAGGTTAAAGAATATTAAACTGACGAATAATAAAATTATTTTTTTCATAATATTTATATGTTTTTTTCTAATTGTTTGATTAATACTGATAAGTCTTTAGGGTAAGGTGCAACGAAGTTACACATTTCTCCTGATAAGTCTTGGAAAGAAACTTCTGCTGCGTGTAGGGCTACTCGTTGCATAATAGGTCTTTCTTCAGTGTCTTTTTTAAGGTTAAATTTCTTTTTTAATTGAGAGAGAAAAACGGGTTCTCCGCCGTATATGATATCTCCTGCGAGTGGTGCTTTTAGGTATTGAGCGTGTACCCGTATTTGATGCATTCTTCCTGTGAGTGGTTTGCAATGGATTAGGGTATGTCGTTTGTAGAGTTTTACGGTTTTGATTTTGGTTTGAGAGGTTTTCCCTTTTTCAAAGTCTATGACTACTTTTCCTCTGGAGGTGGTTCTTAAAGGCATGTCTACTTGAATATCTTTAAATTCATGTAAGCCATCTACTACTGCATGGTAAATCTTGTCTACTGTGCGGTGTTCAAATTGCATAGAAAGATGTCTGTATGCTGTTGCGTTTTTGGCAATAATAATTATGCCTGATGTTTCTTTATCGAGGCGATGACAGACTTGATAGTCATCATTGTAGGATTTGGTGAGCTGAATAATACTATTGGCTTCATGTCTGTCATCCAGAGAAGAGACAAAGGGTGGTTTGTTTAAAACAAAATAAGCTTCTGTCTCACCTATAACGAGAGATTCAAAACTGATTTTTGATTTTTTCATAGTTTTAATTTTATTAAAATCACAGCGATAGCTGTGATGTGGCTTAGGGATAGAAGTGGAAATCCTTTCCGATTTTTCATCGGGAAGATTGGAACGGATAGCTCGACCCCACGAGCTTGCCTTTTTGGCGAGTGGGGGGAGCTCCTAATAATTTTTATTTTCCTTCAAATATTTTTGCTAGAGATTTTTCTAGTTCTTGTCCTCTTAAGTTTTTGGCTACGATTGTTCCGTTTTCGTCAATCAATAGCATAAATGGAATTCCTCGTACTCCATAGTCTCTTGCGGCGGTTGATTGCCATTTGTTAAGTTGGGATACGTGGTACGGCCAAGTCATATTGAATCGGTCAATGGCGGTTTTCCATCGTGAAACGTCTGTATCTAAAGAGACGCTAAAGATTTCGAATCCTTTGTTGTGGTATTTGTTGTAGGCGGCTACTACGTTTGGCATTTCTCGGATGCAGGGACCACACCAAGATGCCCAAAAATCTAATAAGACCACTTTTCCTTTGAGTTCTGATAGTTTGTAACTTGTTTTTCGGTCTGGTGATAAGGCTGATATTTCTTTGATTGGATCGCCTATATCTACGGGGAATTTGGACATCCAAGCTTTTGCATAAATAGATTTCGGGTATTCGTTTAGGTATTGTCGGGCGTATTGTTTTGCAGTTGTCATGTCAAAGTTGGCGATGGTAGCAATGGCTGTTTCGTATACAACTTCTCTGTTTTTCGATTGTTTTGGGGCAAGTATGAGTAGTCCATCCATCTCAGGGATTAGATTACTACTGTTGAGCTGAGAGACTTGCAAAAAGTAGGTGTTGATTTTTCGAGACAGGAATGTCCCTCTAGTAAATCTCTCGTCCTTAAAGTCTGCGGCTTGTAGGTATTTGTCTTTATTGTTTTCGTCTAATGCTAATAACTTACAAACGTCTTTGAGGAAAGGGCTTTTTACTTTTTCTGCCAATAAATGGATGTATTTATTGTGTGCGAGTTGTAGCGAATCCCAAGACTGTCTGAGGTTTGTGATTTGCGTATTGTATGCTTGGGGGTTGGTTTGCCTTAGAGAGGCTATTTGTGTAGCGGAAGTGTTAAGTGCTTGTGCTTGCTGGTCAAAACTTTGGTTATGTCCTCGGTACAAGTCGTATTCGATAGTGGCTTGAGAACCGTCTTTTATAGCGTTTAACCGCAGAGTAGGGGATAGCTTTAACGAGAAAATAATTTCTTCTCCTTCTAATATTACTGGTAGAGAAGTGTTTTTATATCCTAATTCGTACATTCCCGTAGGGAATTGCTGACTGAATTTGAATTTCCCTTTTTTAATTTCAGCAGAGTCAACCAGTACCAAGTAGTGGTTAAAATATTGGCTAATGTATATTTTTCCTGTTAGGTCTTTTTCTTCTGTTATTCCTTTTACTTTGGTTTGTGCTACGGCTGTTTGCAGTGCAACTACACAGAGTAGTAAGTTTATGATTTTTTTCAACATTATTTTACTTTATTTAATTTATATTTAAGATTTTTGTATGCTTTTATATCAAGCTCTACTGCTCCTACAAACATTTTGGCTCTCACTTTAAGAGGTACATGATTTTTGTCGTCTGATAAGTAAAACTCTATTGCATCTTCTCCTTCAAATAGGTCATTGTCAGGCATTATTGGTGCTAGTTTTATAGCGTGTATTTTCCCATATTTGGTACGTACTTTTGTTTTTCCTTTATAAACGATTTCCATATCAAATAGTTGGTCTTCAAAGAATGCTTTGATACGTACTTTGTCTCCTTTATTTTTAGAACTCCAGTCGATATTACGTAGGTAATAGAATCCAGAGATGATATCATGTACGTTAGTCGGTACAGAGAATTCGTTCACTTTTTTCTCATCGTGTCGGTTAGTGTGTAACACTTTTATTTTTTTGGTAGCAGGGTAGAAAAATACGTCTTCTTTTAGATAGTAATTTCCTTCTTTTACTTCTCTAAAGAATTTACGAGGGGTTAATGATTCAGTGTCTACATAGGACCTAAAAAAGTCGTCGATCTTAAGTATTCCTCTAAAGACCCCTACTGAAGATCCTATCACATCCATTCTGTAAGTCTTTTTGTTTTTTACGGTATGTAATGTTTTATCAACTTTAAGTGTTGCTACTCCTGCATTAAAAATCCCATAATGCAGGCGATAAGTCAAGACTTCTCCTTTATCAAAAGCAAAGTTTGTTATGTGGGTTTTGTTCTGACCTATATCGCTCGTAAAACTAAACAGTCCGAACGCTATTGCTGTTATGTATATTAATTTTTTCATATCCTTATAAACTTGGTGACAGTTTACATAAAAACAAAATCTATACCAAACATAGGTAAAAGATTAAATTTTAAAATTGTTATTTATTGATTAATCGACTTCTTTTCTCTTTTTTTTGTAAAAAAGGTGATTTTAGACTATATTTTTATTGTAAAACGGATACATGTGTCTTTAGTTTTTATTGCAATTATGTTATAACTATATTAAGATCATTGTAAGTTGAGTAGTTTATTTTTCTAAAATTTTGTATCTTTATGCTATGCAAAAAATAAGTTGCCAAAGCTTTGCAGATAGTACCTGCAACCCAAGAACGAGAAAAATTAAAGCCCCATTTTTTTAACAGATAAATAGTTTACTTGATTGGGACTCTATTGATGTGATTATTAAAACCCATTATCATAAAGGAAAAAGTGTTACGGGAAAGCCCTCTTATAATGGCTTGTTGCTTTTTAAAGCCTGTTTGTTAAGCACATGGTATGGTTTTAAGCGATTATGAAATAGAATCAACGATAGTTTATCATTTAGTATTTTTTGTAACATGAGTATGGAAGATATATCACCAGACCATAGTACAATTAGCCGATTCAGAACAGCTATGATTAAAGCTAATGTCTATGAAAAGTTATTTTCAGACATCAACAAAGATAGAACAATATGCCATCATTGTTAAAATAGGGTTTTATACCATTTTGATTTAATATGGTAAGTCCTTGAATGTACCCTACCCTTCTTTCTTCAGCTGATACTTCCTACGAATATTATTAATCAAGAATAACTTCTGCTGTGTAAAGCTATCAGGGTGAACTTGTTCAAAAACTTCTTTCAACTCAGTATACAGTTCTTTTTCTTTTAGCAGAAAGGCAGAGGCGTCTATTTTTTTAGCTTCGCAATAAACTTCAAATGTAATCTCTGTTTCCATTTCTAATTAAAAAAACAACAATATCACATAAATAACAAGAGCTACAATTGCCATATATGTAAACCTCTTTAAGATCTTTTTTTCAAAAGTCCAAGCAAACTCCCACTGGCGAAGCACAAATCCCCAAAAGAGCAGTGCCAGTTGATAAAGAGGCATAAAAAACATTATATATAACAAAATATATTTAATAAAGTCGAGTGTAGTCTCGCCCTTGCTAATGTCAAAATATGCAAACAATGGTTTCTTCATCCACACAGAGGACGTACCCGCCAAAGAAAACATCACCAATACCATGATTACATCTAGGTTTGTCTTAAGGTTCCAACGTTGTTTTAGTTTCTCAAGCATCTTTAAGTAATTTATTAATGTCTTTATCTTTTAATTCATCTAATGTAAGGAATTGCTCCCAAAACAAATCTTCTGGCACTCCACCAGACAAAGTTATTTTTTCTTGTTTTACAGGATGTAAAAAATCCAATTGCCTAGCATGAAGATTGATTGACGCATCAGGGTTAGGTTTTGAAAAACCATATTTAATATCCCCACGAATAGGACTCCCGATAGCTGATAGTTGGGCTCTTATCTGATGAGACCTTCCTGTAATTGGCTTCACCTCTAGCAACCAATGATCATTCAATTTCCCTAGTATTTTATATGTTAATTCAGCACGTTGAGCTCCTTCTGTTTCTTCATCAAAAGTTTGTACAACATTCTTTTTTGTGTCCTTTATAATCCAGTGGATAAGCTTATCCTGCTTTTGACGAGGTTTTTTCTTCACAACAGCCCAATAAGTTTTATAAAGTTTCTTATCTCTTAATAAGCGATTCATTCGCTCTAATCCTTTGGACGTACGGGCAAAAACAACTAGACCACTTACAGGACGATCAATACGGTGTACCACACCACAAAAGACATTCCCTGTTTTCTTGTACTTATTGCGAATATAATCACGCACATACTCTACAAGTGGTTTATCTCTTGTACTATCTCCTTGTACAAGCACTCCACTCCTTTTGTTAACCACTATAATGTGATTATCTTCGTATTCAACTTTAAATAATTGTGCCATCAATAACTTTCTTTTTCATTAGGGAAATCTCCCGATTTCACATCAACCACATATTGTTCTACAGCGTCATTCATCACAGCATACAGCTCTGCATACCTACGCAAAAATCTTGGGGAAAAGTCTTTGTTAATCCCTAACATATCATGGATAACCAATACCTGACCATCTGTACCATTTCCTGCACCAATCCCAATAACAGGGATTGCTAATTTTTGAGAAATCTCAGTAGCCAATTTTGCTGGTATCTTTTCTAGCACTAAAGCAAAACAACCCATTTCTTGCAAAGCAAGAGCGTCTGCCATTATCTTTTTTGCCTCCTCTTCTTCCGTAGCACGCACAGCATAAGTCCCAAATTTATATATAGACTGTGGAGTCAATCCCAAATGTCCCATAACAGGGATTCCTGCACTTAATATTCTCTTGATAGATTCTTCTATTTCTTTTCCGCCTTCTAGCTTTACCGAATGTGCTTCAGACTCTTTCATAATCCTAATAGCTGACCGTAATGCTTCCGAACTATTACCTTGATAAGACCCAAAAGGCATATCTACCACAACCAAAGCCCTGTCAGCAGCTCTCACAACCGACTTTGCATGATAAATCATAATATCCAAAGTGATAGGGACAGTTGTTTCATAACCATGAATAACATTAGAGGCAGAATCTCCTACAAGGATTACATCTATGCCTGCACCATCCACAATCTTCGTCATTGAATAATCATACGATGTAAGCATAGAGATTTTTTCTCCCTCCTCTTTCATCTTCCAAAGTGTGTGCGTAGTTATTTTTTTTATGCTTTTTTTAGCTGTAGACATCGGTGGTTAATTAAATTCTTCGCCTATTAAAGTGTAAAACTACTAAATTTAGTATAGTTTTTGTTGTAAAATATGTATTATCGCTAAGAATGAAGAAAAGACGCAAAATAAAAGGATGGTTATGGTGGGGAATTTTACCAATTAGCCTACTTCTAGTCATTATTATTTGTGACACTTTAGTAAAACACACAGCTAAAAAAAGAGAATATACAAACATCAACGATATTTGTTATAACAAAGTAGGTCTACTACTTGGTACAGCCAAAAGAGTATCTAACGGGCAAGAAAACTTATACTTTAAATACCGTATAGATGCAGCTGTAAAATTGTTTAACGCAAAAAAAATAGACTATATCCTAGTAAGTGGAGACAATAAGGTAAAATCATATAATGAGCCTAGAGATATGATGCAATCCTTAATCAAAAGAGGAATTCCAGAAAATAAAATCATATTAGACTTTGCAGGATTCAGGACTTTAGACTCTGTACTTAGGGCCAGCAAAGTATTTGGACAAAATAAATTCACCGTAATCTCTCAAAGATTCCATAATGAACGAGCATTATTCATTGCTCATCACAACGGGTTGGACGTAATGGGATTTCATGCCAAATCAGTACCAATCAAATATGGATTCAAAACACACATAAGAGAATACCTAGCAAGAGTAAAAGCTGTTTTGGACATTGTGTTAAACAAACAAGCTAAATTCTATGGTGACCCTATCTTTATCGGAAAATAACCACAAAACACAACAATTCACTTGAAAACCCCTTCCCTTCATATTGTTGTGTCAGTCATTATTTTTATTGCACCTTTTTTAGGCATAATCGCTGTAGCACCCTTGTTTTTACAAAAAAGTGTATTAATCCATCAATCATCCCCAGTCTTATTAATTTTAATCTCTTTCCTCTTGGCTATAACAGTAGGAATAGGTTTCTTATCTTCCACTCTTATGGCAATACTATGCAGTTACTTTTACAATGCTACTGGTGGTGTTATTGCTTTATTAATTTATATGACCTCCTGTGCTATCGGATATTATATTGCTTACGTTAATGCGAATTTTTTCACAAAAATATTATACAAAAAAAAGGGTATAAAAGATTTAATCCAAGTAATTAAAGATGACAAATACACACTCATCCCATTACTTAGGCTATCTCCAATACTGCCTTTTGCTTGGTGTAATTACTTACTAGGCGTATTAAAGTTCGATTTCAAATCTTACATGGTAGGCAGTATGATTGGAATGATCCCCAGAATGGCTTTATCTATCTGGATAGGTATGGAGCTAAGTAACCTAGCCGAAATATCTAATTTATCAGGAGTCTCTTATTATCAATATTCTATCCTATTTTTAATTACCTTTAGCTTTGTAGGCTTAGCTTGGTGGGGAAAACAGAAATACAACTTGGTTATAAATGGATACTAAAAATACAACGATTATTAAAAAATGGGCTAAATGGACTTTAGTTTTCATTAGCTTATTCACAATTGCACATGCTTATAACACTAGCCAACTCAAGTTCAAATATGATTTTAATGATTTTTTTCCAAAGTCAGATAGTGCTTATTCTTTTTTTGAGAATCACGTAGAACGGTTTGGGAAGGACAATAATTACATCATGCTTGCCATCAAAAACAATGCTGGAATTTTTGATATAGACTTTCTTACTAAAGTCAAAAGATTAAACCAAGAATTATCTCAAATAGACAGTATAACAAATGTATTTTCTCCTCTTGAGGCTAAAAGTCTAATTATCCAACAAGACCCCATCTTTAGAACAGAGGTTCCATTTGAAATTCCTTTTTTTCACCTAGATCAACCCCAAAGAATAAAAAAAGACAGTATTTACATTTATACTCACCCAGAGATGATAGGAACAATCATTTCAAAAGACGCTAAATCCATTTTATTACTCATCAATATTACAGATGATGTCAAAGAGGAAGTCTCAACAAAATTAGTAGCCTCAATCCAACAACACATCTCAAAATACAAATTTGACGAAACCCACCTAGCAGGAAAAACAATAGCCGAAACTTCTTATATATCACGGATGCTTATTGAACTTGCTATCTTTGTATCCTGTGGGTTAATCTTACTTATTTTCTTTTTGTATATCGCCTTTCGTTCTACCTGGGGTATCATTTTACCATTAACGGTAGTATTACTATCCGTTATCTGGACGATGGGTTCAATGTCTTTATTAGGTAATGACTTAGACATTATGTCCCTTATGATTCCAACTATTATTTTTGTAGTCGGGATGTCAGATGTCATTCACCTTACTTCTAAATACTTAGATGAGCTACGTAGCGGATTAAATAAAGAAGAAGCTTTAGGCAAAACACTTAAAGAAGTAGGATTGGCAACACTCCTCACCTCTATTACTACTGCCTTAGGCTTTGTTACTTTACTATTTACAGAAATTAGACCTATTCAATTTTTTGGGATTCATACAGCAATTGGCGTTATGTTAGCCTACCTACTAGCCTTTACATTCTACCCGGCCATTTTATACTTACTACCTCCTCCAGTCTCTCTACAGAAAAGAAATAACTCTTATTGGACAAAACGCCTACATCAGTTATTCTTATGGACATTAAACCATCGTAAAATAATAATGATTTTTTATATCCTTATCACAGGATTATCTATTTGGGGGGCAAGTAAAATAAGCAACACAGCCTACTTGATAGACGAAGTTTCGGACAAAGACCCTCTCAAGAAAAACTTTGAATACATGAGCGAAAACTTCTCTGGGGGAAGACCTTTTGAACTATCTATAAAAGTAAAAGAAGGAAAACTTTACACACCAAAAGTACTAAAGTCACTAGCCGAAATAGAAAAATTACTCGACAGTACATTCTATTTAAAAAACCCTAGATCAATACTCTCTGTTGCTAAATCACTAAACAGAGCATATAATGGAGGTAATCAATTATATTATTCCCTTCCAAAAAACAAAAGGAATTTTAGGAAAATATCACAAAAATTAAAACTCCTAGAAAGAAAAGGAGAAATTGCTATGCTAGTAGACAAAGAAGGGCATTACCTCAGACTGATGGGAAATGTACCCGATATGGGAAGCAGTGAATTTCAATCCAAAAAACTATTATTTGAAAACATTAAATCACAATACCCTAACCTAGAACTCACCATCACAGGAAGTGCCGATCTCATTGACAAAAGCAATATTTATCTATCTCAAGACATGATAAAAGGACTTTTTGTGGCATTTATCGCCGTAGCCTTAATCATGGGGTTATTATTCAAATCTATCCAAGCCATCATTATTTCTTTAATCCCTAATATAATACCCTTACTCATGATAGCAGGAGTAATGGGGTTTTTAGGCATCAGGCTCAATATATCTACCGCTATTATCTTCACAATAGCCTTCGGAATCGCCGTAGATGACACCATTCACTTCATGAGTAAATTCAAGTTGCAACTATCCAAGGGTTATGCCGTTGCCCCTGCCATCAAAACCACTTTTCTTACCACAGGAAAAGCAATTATAGTGACTTCTATTATCCTCGTAGCAGGGTTCTGTACGTTGATGTTGTCTAGTTTTAACGGTATGCGTTACACAGGATTCCTAATCAGCCTTACATTGATATTTGCCGTCCTATCTGACTTATTACTAATCCCTTTACTGATTATCTACCTTTACCCTAAAAATAAAAAAACTAATAGTTAACCTCTACTAAGTACAAACCCTTAGGCACAATTGCAGTAGAAGCCTCTCTCCTATCCTTTGCTTTTATTATATCTTCAAAATCAGACACGGATATACTCCCCCTCCCTACCAAAAACAAAGTCCCAACAAGTGTCCTTACCATCCCTCTCAAAAAACGATTTGCCTTAACATAAAAAGTAAGTGTTTTATCATCCTCCCAATACCAATACGCCTCACTAACTGTACAATCAAACGTTTTCACTTGCGTTTTTACCCTGCTAAAAGACTGATAATCTATGTGATTTAATAAAATACTTGCCGCCTCATTCATCTTTTCTACATCCAACTTTCCTGAATGCACTAAACAATAAAATTCTTTCCCAAAAGCATTTTTCTCAAACTGAACCCTGTACCTATAAGCCCTACTGATAGCCGAATACCTTACATGAAAATCATCCGCAACTTGCTTTATATCGTGTACAGCAATATCAGTAGGTAAAACAGCGTTCACCCCATTCAAAAAACGGCTAGGGAGGTTTGTTTCAAAATCAAAATGAGCAAACTGCTGTTCGGCATGCACACCAGTATCCGTCCGCCCACTTCCCGTCACTTTTATTTCTTTTTGCAAAACTACCCCCAAAGCTTTATTGATTTCAGCCTGTACAGTATTCGCATTAGGCTGTATTTGCCAACCGTGGTAATTTGTTCCTTTATACGAAAGTGCTAATAAGTATCTCAATTGTTTGGAGGTGATTCGCCGAAATCTTAACTTAGGCAAAAATACAAATATTATGTTACAAAGACCTCAGACATTACTTTTAATCACAGCAGTTGCACTACTTGTCACCTCACTTTTTCTACCTATTTGGCAGATCAATACCCAACATCTTAACTTTACACTCACAGCATTCAATAGCACTTCTACCCTTTCAGGACAAGAGCCCAATTCCAGAAACCTAGTTTATATGGGGTTTCTTGTTGTTTTTGCAATCATCGGAGGTATTTATACCATAACTAAATACAATAATCGTTCACTTCAAATGAAGCTTTGCTCAGTAGTAAATTTATTAATCGGTGCTCACCTGATTTTATTTATGATGATGGTAATCCCTGCGGCACAAAAAGAAGTACAACTAGAAGGAAGTATCTCTTGGGGATTTTTCTTACCCATTGGGGCATTTGTACTTAACCTTATCGCCAAACTTTTTATCCGTAAAGATGACAACCTCATCAAATCGGTAGACAGAATCAGATAAACTTCAGACCAAGTAGTTATGATTACATTATCGTAGCTACTTATTGTTATTTCAACCTTTGTACCTTGGGGCTTCCATCACCTAGCTTCACTTCGTTACGCTAGGTGATGTCGGGCTTTCCACTATATCTTTTTTGTTTTTTGACATTTCACCAAACTCAATGTAGTACCAAAAAACAAAAAAGGATGCCGTTTCAATCCCTAAGCCACAGGCTTCGCCTGGTTAAAAAAAAAGACATAAAAAAAACCCTTACTCAATAAAGAGTAAGGGTTTTTTTTATGTAAGTTATTCACTATTTACCAGCAGAAACTACTGGATATTTCACATCAAAAGTAATAGAATCATTATTATCATCCACAGCTGTAGTAACATTTACATCTGTGATTTTCATCGCTACATATTTTCCAGCAGCTGTTTTAATAACATATGAATCTCCCTGAGAGTATACGTCTGAAACAGTTACCTTGGTACCAGCATATAAATCTTTGATTGCTTTTTCATTAGTAGCTGCATCAAACTCTGCACTAGTGATTTTTACCATAGTAGCACCATTCTCAACTTCAAATTTTTGCGTGTACGACCCAGCCAACAATCCCTTGTCTTGAATATCACCAGTTACATCAGCAGAAGCAACAGAATCTAATCCATCAAAATCATAAGAACCTTTTTTAGCTCCACTAAAATTAAAAATCATTTGAGCAGACTTAGTAGTCAATGTAGCAGAAGGAACTTCTGTAGTTACAGTTACTGACTTAGTAGCTGTTAATCCAGCTTTATCAGTTACTACAAATTTATACACCGTTGCTGTTTCAGTTGAAGAAGCAGTAATAGCTACTTTGTATTCTGTTCCTTTATTAACATTAAACGGATTAGTTTTAGCTTTTCCATTTACATTAACTCCGTTAATAGCATTTCCATTCATAAACACTTTTACAGTCTTTACGTTTTTATCTCCTGCATCTGTTACAATCACAAACTCTAATGCAGTACTTGGAGTAACAGTAACATCACCTGTGGTAGCACCTGCATTGTTTCTTAAAACAATAGACGGCCCTACTGGTGCTACTTCTTCATCATCTGATCCTTTACAACCCGTCATAAACAAAGTCATAGTCGCTAATAAGCTTACTAATAATACATTAATTTTTTTCATCTTTTTATTTTTTTATTTTATAGAACAACAAATTTAGTACTAAGTATTGCAAAAGCCAAATAAATACTAGGGATTTTACCCAAACACTTTACAAATCAAGTAATTGTCTCGTTTAAGCTACATCAACTGAGCTTCCAAAAAAGCTTTCTCCTCTCCTAGAGAAACGGGAATCTTCTCCATCTTAGTTAAAATAGTCCGTAAAAAAAACTGATGAGACTCACTATCTACTGTAAAAGGTTTATGCGCTACAGCTCTCAAAATATCTTCAACTCTTTCTATTACCTTCAGAGTATCTAACCCCATGTAAGTAGCCAAAAACTTTTCGACAATATACTTCTTTGCCTTATCCGAAGGATGTAGCATATCATCCGCATAAAAACGATAATCACGTAAATCATCCATAAGTAACTCATAAGCAGGGAAATACAAAAAACCATCTGACTCACTGCAAGCCACACGCAAAATAGATTTACTCAAACTATTCAACACTAAAGTATCTTTTATATGCCTAACAGGACTCACTGTTATTATTTTTTTCTTAATATGAGGTAATAAATCAGAAATTTTATTGAGGCAATCTTTCACTTCTTCTGTAGACATCATTCTTTTACAAAACTCTCCCTGAGGGATCTTATGGCAACTAGTTACAACAATCCCCGTTTCTTGATGCTCATAAACAAAAGCAGTTCCCAAAGTAAGCATCAAGGCATCAGCTGACTCTAAGAACCCTCGCAAGCGACTATGAATAGATTGAGACAAATCTCTAAGCCCTGCTACCGAGGAAGCTTTAATATCTGAATGGAATAAAAAATAAACATACATTCCATCTTTTTTGACAACAAGATTATCATCAAAAACAAAAGGAGACATCGCCCACTCAACAACATTACAAATTGCTTGAGGTGAAAACAGGATACCCGTAGGATTTACCAAAGTATCAAACTTATGATTTTGTAGATACCTACCTATTGTATCAGCAAAGCAAGAACCCAAAGACAAAATACGGTCTTGGTAAGTAATAGAAAATAAAGATTTGTCTAATTTTAATTCCGTACGCAACTTCATACTTCAAAATAGTTTTTATTAGGCAATAAAAAAAGCGATGAGAATTATCTCATCGCTTTTTCATACTTTTTATTCAAAAGGAAAAATCCTATCAAACTTAATTAATCTGCAACAACTGAAAATTTAATTGTCGCTTTGATTTCTTTGTGTAAATCAGCCGTAGCAGAAAACTCTCCTACTTCTTTTACTTCCGAATCAAATGAAATTTGTTTTCTATCTACTTCGATACCTTTTGCTTTAAGTGCATCAGACAACATCAATGTAGTGATAGAACCAAATATTTTTCCTGACCCACCTACTTTAGCTTTAATTTCTACAGCAGCACTTGTAAGAGCGGTAGCAGCAGTTTCGGCAGCAGTTTTGATTTTTTCAGCTTTATGAGCTGCTTGTTTGATGTTTTCAGCTGCAACTTTCTTATTAGAAACATTTGCAATAGCTGCGTATCCTTGAGGGATTAAGTAATTACGACCGTATCCGTTTTTTACAGTTACTGTATCGTGCTTATATCCTACACCCTTTACGTTTTTAAGTAATATGATTTCCATTATTATATCCTATTTATAGTTATCAGTAACATACGGCATCAAAGCAATGTGTCTTGCTCTTTTAATAGCTTGCGCTACTCTACGTTGGAACTTCAAACTTGTACCAGTAAGACGACGAGGTAAAATTTTACCTTGCTCGTTTACAAATTTCAACAAGAAATCAGCATCTTTATAATCAATATACTTGATACCTGATTTTTTGAAACGACAATATTTCTTTCTAAAGTCGTTCTTTTTACTGTGAATTGGTTCGTTTACTAATGTCATGATGCTTGCTCTTGTTTTTTCTTACTAGGAAAACCTTTTCTTCTTTTCGCTGCATACTCAAGTGAGAACTTGTCTAAACGAATAGTTAAAAATCTCATTACACGTTCATTACGTCTAAGTTCGATTTCCATTTTTGCTACTACTTCAGAAGAACCATTAAATTCTAATAGATTATAGAATCCTGTTTTCTTGTTTTGAATAGGATAAGCGAGCTTTTTTAGGCCCCAATTCTCAGATTGAGTTATCTTTGCTCCTGCATCTGCCACAATGCTTTTTACTGAATCTACGGCATCCTTCATCTGTGGCTCAGACAAAACGGGAGTTAATATGAATACCATCTCGTACGTGTTTAACATAATTTTCTTTTAATTGTTATTAATTTTCAGAACCGCAAAGATAACAGATTTTAATAAAATCACATACTTTACGTACAAATTTTTACTAAAAACAATCTTTCTAAAAAAAGAGGGCAACTTATCTCCTATATAATATGACTAGTAACTTGAATTTCCCCTTGAACTATTTATATTTGTACGTTAATTTATTCAAAAAAAAACAATTAAACAATCATGAAGAAGTATTTTCTAATGATGCTTTCAGTTTTGACACTGAGTTTTGCATCTTCCTCAATTAGTTTTGCCGACGATGGCGAAGAAGCATCACTGCACGAAGAAATAAGCACCAACGATGTGGATAATATATCTCCTGATGCTGACGTTCATGCATCTAACGGCACTCACGTTGAACACCACAACCACAGTCCTGCACCATGGGCAGTTGCTCCTTTTGTATTGCTATTACTTATGATTGCAACAGGACCTTTGTTTTTTGAGCATTTCTGGCATAAAAACTATCATTTGGTAGCCATTTTACTCGGTTTACTAATGATTGGCTATTATATTTTCTTCTTAGAAGACTTAGATTCCGTTATTCATTCACTAGCTGAATACGTTCAATTCATTGCATTACTAGCCGCTTTATTTATGGCAGCAGGTGGTATTATGATTCGTATTGATAAAAAAGGAACGCCAATGGCTAATGTCGTATTATTACTTATTGGTGCCGTTCTTGCCAATGTAATAGGTACTACTGGGGCTTCAATGTTGTTAATTCGTCCTTTTATTAATTTAAATAAAAGTAGAATAAAAGCTTACCATGTTGTGTTCTTCATCTTTATGGTCAGTAATGTTGGTGGTGCACTTACTCCTATTGGTGACCCTCCTTTGTTTCTAGGATTCCTTAAAGGCGTTCCTTTCACATGGACAATTACACATGATTTTGCTCCTTGGGTATTTGCTATACTATGCTTGGCAATTGTTTTCTTTATTTTTGATAGTAAAAATAAAAGCGGAGAAAATGACACTGCTGAATACACTGGTAAGTTCACCATTAAAGGAAGTTTAAATTTCATATGGATATCAATCATTATAGCCGCAGTATTCTTAGACCCTAATGTATTTGACTGGGTACCTAGTATCAATGTAAAGCTTCATGGAGAATTAGTGAAAATATCATTCCTTAGAGAAATTATCATGTTATCTGTTGGTTTCTTGGCTTATTATTTTGCCAATGAAGATGCACTTAAAGGAAATGAGTTTGACTTTGAACCTATCAAAGAAGTAGCATTTATCTTTGTGGGGATTTTCTTTACAATGATGCCTGCTCTTGCCTTAGTATCTGCCTTTGCCAAAACACCCGAAGGTGCTGGAATGATTAACATCCACTCGCTATACTGGCTTACAGGTGCTCTATCAGGAGTGCTTGACAATGCACCTACTTATGTAACCTTCCTAACGGCGGCTATTGCTGGTGATCATGGAGACATCTCAAAAACAATTGTAGAAGCTGGACAAACAATACCAATGGCTAAGGCTTATGCTTTAGAGTCAGGAATATTTAAAAATACTGAATCTGTTGTGCGATTGACCGCTATATCTTGTGCCTCTGTATTCTTTGGTGCAATGACTTATATAGGAAATGCACCTAACTTTATGGTGAAAGCTATTGCTGAACAATCAGGTGTAAAAATGCCTTCATTTGTAGCCTATATCACAAAATACTCTTTAGTGATATTACTACCTATCTTATTATTAGTTTGGTTAGTATTCTTCTATGGAGGTGCTATCAACTTCTTCATATAAAAAGCACATTCTTTATGAACACCAAAGCCATTTGCTAGTTAGCAAGTGGCTTTTTTGTTGAATCAAACTCACGTTATAAGCAACCCTTATCTACATATAGATAATATCAATTTGATTGATTTAGTAATTATAAACACCTTTGTGTGTACATAAAAAAACAACGTTATGAAAAAGTCATTTATATACGGATTATTTGCAATAGCATTAGCAAGCTGTAGCAATAATAAAGAAGAGAAGAAAGCAAATCTTCAAACAAATAATCAAGTTGAAGGTTTTGAAACAACACTGGAAAAAGCACGTCAGATTTTTAAAATCCCACCTAATATTGCTAAAAACTCAAAGAACCCTATAACGGAAGAAAAAGTAGCACTTGGTAAAATGTTATACTTCAACAATAGGTTATCTAAAGACAATACCCAAAGTTGTAACACCTGCCATAACCTCAATACTTTTGGCGTAGACAACAACTCTTTCTCTAAAGGAAATGATGGAGGATTGGGAGGAAGAAACTCTCCTACAACACTTAACGCTGCTTTGCACTTGGCTCAGTTTTGGGATGGCAGAGAACCAGATGTAGAAGCACAAGCAGGAGACCCTATCCTAAACCCCGTAGAAATGGCGATGCCAAGTAAAGCTGCGGTAGTTTCAAAATTATCAAAAATCAGGGAATACAGGGAATTATTTAAAAAAGCATTTCCTGAGGAGAAAAGCCCTATTACTTACGATAATCTTCAGAAGGCAATTGGTACTTTTGAAAGAGAGCTCATCACATTCTCTAAGTTTGACGATTTCCTTTCGGGGGATGATAATGCTTTGAGCCAAAAAGAAAAAAAAGGTTTACACACATTCATAAACGCTGGCTGTACGACTTGCCATTCTGGTGATGTAATTGGCGGTAAAATGTATCAGAAATTTGGTTTATTTGATGACTACTGGAAACATACAAAAAGCACTAAAATTGATAATGGTAAATTTGATGTTATACCAGTTTAACTATAATATGAGTCTAATTTAGATTGAATTGTTTTTTGCAATATCGAGGAAAAATGATTTAGCATAACTGGTTACGGTAAATTATTTTAACGAAGAGAGTGTAAAAACAAACAGGATAAATGACTTATCTTATAGTTAAAATGGTATTACTCAAAATGAAGCGGACAGATATGTCTTTAAAGTACCTTCTTTGAGAAATATTGAAAAAACGGCACCCTATTTTCATGATGGTAGTGTTCAAAATTTAAACGAGGCTGTTAAGATTATGGCTAAAGTACAAGCAAATAAGGACTTAAGTGATAAAGAGATTAATTCTATTGTAGATTTCTTAAAGACATTAACTGGAGATGTTCCAGAAAGGTTAAAACAATAACCTTTAGGCACGTAATACTGGCTTAGGGGGTGTAGTGGAAATCCTTTATCATTTTTATAACTTTGTCATTTCGACAAGCTCGATGTAACACAAGTAAGCTCAGCATGACAAAGTTATAAAAATGACAAAGATTGGGAACGAAAAACCCGACCGTCGGGGCGAAATAGCCCCGAGAGTGAAATGAAAGGGAAGCCCCAAAGAGAAAAACATTTACTTTCCGATTAATACAAATGCTGCCCAGTATCTTGGTGAGTTGTATTTAGAGTTGATTAAATTCAATTTTGCTAATCGTAATGCTTCTGGATATGTTTTACCAGTAATAACTTGTGCATAAAAATTATTCATTAAAACATCCGTGGCTTTATCGTCCACTTTCCAATAAGACACCAGCAAACTATTGGCTCCTGCGTAAATTAAAGCCCTACTCAATCCCATAACTCCCTCTCCTTTATGACTTTTCCCTAAACCTGTTTCGCAAGCCGAAATCGTCACCAATGAAGAGTTAAATTCTTGGTTATAAATTTCTCCTGCGTAAAGTACCTCATTCCACAATAATAGTTTAGAAAGATCTGGTTCTTTTTCGTTTACCTCACCATGGGTGGCAAAATGAATAATCGAAGCCTCTTTTAGTTCTTTAGACTGTAAAACAGTTTTTCCAGCTTTCTCTCTTACAAAACTACTAGATGTATAGTTTTTAGCTTTATAAAGGCTTTCAATCCCTTTTACCTCATCCAAAGTACCTAGTAAGGTGGGCATATCTTCATCTGTAAACTCTACAGGTGCAATCATGCAGATACTAGGAGAAGCAGCAATTTCTTTAAGACTTTCTAAGTGTAACGAAGCTGTGTAATGGTAGCTTATTTGATACTTTTCTACTAGATAACCTTGTTTTGTACTCAGTACTTCAAAAGGAATTTTATTCAAAAAAGCTGTGGGGATAAAAACGATATGATCAGTTGTTTTAGGAAGCTTAGGAAGAATCTCATCTGCCACTTCCAAGCCTAGCGATTTTTCGTACTTGTCTAAACCGTAAGTGATGGCGTTAGAAAACCCTATCAAATTCCTTTTCAAATTATGGTTTATTTTTGTCCTAGAAACACGGTATTTTTTCTGTGTAATCACAAATGTATACAACACCTGGCTTGTTTCATCAACAAAGTACTGAACAATAGTCTCTCCTACTGGAAGCTTTTCCTGAACGTCTTTTAAGTATGGAGTTTTGGTTTTGAATTTTAAAGAGTAGTATTTAGGGTAGTCTGCTTCAATGTTCTTAATTAATGAGTTATAAGCTCTATTGGTCGCTAATAGAGTTGTTTCCAAAGCTTCCGTTCTGTTTTTAGCCAATTGCTTTCTTATCAGAATCAATTTTGCTTTTAGACTTTTTTCTTTTTCCAAAATGTCACGAGGAAGCCCAGCAAACTCTTTTGCTTTTGAGTCCTGTATAGCATCCAGTAAAATAGAGGCTTTACTTTTTTCGGCATAATAGTAAGCTAGTGCCTGATATTTCTTCTTAAGTATCGAAACATCTGACAATTCCATATTTACTTTTACAGCATCTTCAAAAATACTATAGCCTAAATGTGATAAAGAAAGTTTATCGGACTCATCAGGTTGAGCTCTTCTAATTCCATCAAATAATTCATCGCAAAGATTAAGATGATCTTGAGCTGATTTCAAGTCTCTCCTTTTTAAAGTTTTGCCAAAGTATAAACTCTCAAAAGCCTGTGCTTTCAAATGCACAGTATTCAAAAACAAGGTTGGATTCAGTGTTTTTACATCTACTGGCAATGCGTAATAGTTTTCTTCTTTGAAATCAATAGCGTTTGCTTTAATCGCTAATTGATAATGATTCAGGGCTTCTTTATAATCTTTTCGATACAAATCAACACTTCCCAGGTTATTATAAATCTGAGCAATTTCAGAATGTTTATCTCCAAATTTTTCTTTATAAATCTCCAAAGCTTCTAGTTCGTATCCTTCTGCCAAATCAGGTTTTCCTAAGGACAAGTAGGCACTGCCTAGCTGAGTAAATATAAATGCTTCTCTTAATTTATTATCGGTATTGATTTTTAAGCCTTTATTTAAGTTTTCAATACCCGTAGAGTAATCTTGTTGATGAATATTCATCACCCCGATATTAATATAAGACGTCACCAATCGGTGGTTACTTTTACCATATTTTTTTGCGTAAATATCTTTTGACTTTTGATACTGCTCTAACGCCAACTGAGGTTTGTCAAAGCTATTTACCAGACCCCAATCACTATATATTGCAGCGCGCTCATCCGAAAACTCATCAAATAGCTGGCGGTTAAGGGTATAAGCTTGATTCATGTGATTCACGGCAGATGTACGACTTCCTGCGGTAAAATAAGCTAGAGACAATTGTTTGTGAGTATTATATCGCTCTATTTTTGACTGAGAGGTATTCAATAATTTGTTATACATCTCTATCGCAAGATCCACTCTTCCCAACTGCATTTGCTCATCTGCATTTGTTAAACTTTGTCCAGCCACCAGTGCACTTAAGAACAAGCTTAGACCTAAAATAAGAATTTTAAAAATTTGCATAATATGTAATTGAAAGTACTGCATGTCTTGTCAATCCATCTGGATTCACTTCTCTATCTGTTATTTTTTTACCGTAAATAAACTTTAAGCCGTGGTTTACATTGAATTGATACCCCGCCCCTGCCAAAATAGACAATGCCATTCCTGTTGTTTTGTCCACCTTAATTTCTTTTTCTAAATTAACGGACCTCCTAGAGTCTTTCGTTATCCGCCAAATAGGCAATGCTCCAATACTAAAATTCCACCTAGAAAACCTCCAGTTTCGCTCGGCTCTCAACATTACGTCAATCCCCCTCAGTAGGTGTGTAGCTCTAGGGTGTTTTTCCAAATAAGCCTTTGAAGGATAGTCTCTCCATTCCCCCCATTTAAAATCATTTTTATTCCTAGTTAATGCTTGTTGATAACCTGCTGCAAAAAGCCATTTCTTACTAACCAACGAGATACCTGTTACGACATCAAAACTTCCTAAGCTCGTCTGATAATACATAGGTAAAGTTCTAGAAACCGTTGTATCTGGAATTGTAAAAACTTTATCTCCTTTTTGAGTAGAATTATTTGTAGGAATCTTAGCTCCCAATGTAAAACTAAGTTTATAATTATCTGCTTGGTGTAACAAACGAGTAGCCGAAATAGAAATATCTCCCAAACCACTACTTGTCCCTAAGTTACCTTTGATATAAGTATAAGGTAGCTTAACCTGTACCTGAGTTTTATCTAAAATACTAATATTAGCCTCTATCGTGGTTGTATAATTAATAGGAGAAAGCGTTGTCTTACCTCTATACTGACTAATACTCAAAGAGTTAAGCTTATACTTTGCCTTAGTATTATAATTTTGATCGGGTTTCATAGCTCCCATTGTGCAAAATCCTGCATCGCTACAACCTTGCCCAAAAGAGAGCCTAAACAATAAAAATGTCAATAATAGAAAATAATATTTCATCTTATAAAAATTATACCGAAAACCAATATACATAAAAAATATTCAAATATCCTTATTAAACTATAAGGGTAAACCTACAAGCAAAAAATTGGACTTATTCTTAACAAACTACTTCCTTAACCTTAAAACCCTCAAACCTGTATTTGACAATTCTTTTTTATACAGTTTTAGTACCCTATTGATTCTATCTAGGCTTAAATCAGAGATGGTATCAAAACCATATTGGCGGTAAGCATCTGTGTTACGTTGTGTTTTTTCGGCTTTTTGCACACAAATAAACTGCCTATCCCCTTTGTCTTTAGCGTTAAGTTGCAATACAGCATGAGCTGTAGAACCTGAGCCTGCGAAAAAATCTAGTATGATATCATCTCCACTGGTTATTTGTTCAAACAATTTTATTAATAAGGCAGTTGGTTTGGGGTATTTAAAAGGGCTTCCTTCTTCATAAATCGCTTTGAGTTCTCTAGTACCTTGGGCAGTCAATATATCTTTTATTATAGAAGACATTGGTTTCAAATTACTTTTTAAGTCTTTTTTATACTTTTTCAACAAAAAGCGTTTTCCTTTTTGTTTTGGAAAAATCATTTTTTTGGACTTCGTCCATTCTGCTACTCGCCTTTCGGCAAAAGCCCAATACCTGCCTTTGGGAGGGAAATACTTTTCTTTGGTATAAGGGTTTATAATTGGATAACGGTAACTTTCTGTACCACTTGCTGCACTTGGGTTGTCTGCAATCCAATCTCCTTTTGGGTCTTTATCTTTATTTTTATAGTTAGATAAATCTTTTTTAACTCCTTTAAAGTTTATAGTGGAAGAATCTTTGGCGTAGACTAATATATACTCATGATCGGTAGCGAAGTTAAGTTTAGCGTCATTAGGCGTAGTACGGTTGGCCCAAATAAAATTACCTATAAAATTATCTTCTCCAAATACTTCGTGGCAAAGTAGTTGTAAATAGGCTTGTGCTGACTCATCTATCGAAATCATAATAAGCCCATCTTTTTTTAACATCTTAGTTGCCAAAATTAGACGAGGATAAATCATGCTTAGCCAATTCTCATGTCGATAAGCACTATCTGTTGCTTCTTTTTGTTTTTTGCTCGCAAACTTATCTGAATACACAAAATCTTGCCCCGTATTGTAAGGTGGATCTATATAAATTAGTTTTACTTTACTCTCGAAGTCAGGTAACAGAAGTTTAAGTACTTCAAGATTATCTCCTTCTACAAAAAGGTTTTGACCGCCTTCTTCGGGAATAGGTTTACTTGCAGTTAATCTATATTTGGGATTAGTAAATGCTTGTTCATAAGCCAATTGCTTTCCATTCCAATGTAATCCAAAAAGAGGGTTATTTGAGTTTTTATTCTTCACAAGCCATAAAGATATAAATTCTTAACAAAAAAAATTAATATTTCCTATTAACAGTCTGTCAAATCTTTTGCTTATCTTTATTGTTCTGAACCAAACAGATAAAAACTATGGGGCTATTTTCTAGTAAATCGAGTAATCCAGCATTAAAAGAAGGGACTTTTCAAAATTTAAAACAGGCAGAAGATAGTGGAAAAATGACCGTCAGGGGCACTATTAACAAATCTGTGATTTTGTTATTGATTAGCTTTGCTGCTTCGTTGTACTTATGGAACAATATGGAGAGTCTTGGTGGAAATGTGAATGTTTATTCTATAGGAAGTGCTATTTTGGGCTTAGTAATAGCCATTATCATTACTTTCAAAAAAGACTGGGCTCCTTACCTTGCTCCTTTGTATGCTTTGGTAGAGGGTGTGTTTTTAGGGATTATATCTGCTAGGTTTGAAGCGATGTACAACGGAATTGCTCTACAAGCTGTCATTCTTACTTTTAGCGTTTTTATCGCTATGCTTTTTTTGTATCGCACGGAGGTAATCAAGGTTACTCATCGCTTTAGGATGATGATTTTTGGTGCTACGGCTGGTATCGGTTTAGTTTATATTGTTTCTCTTGTATTGTCTTTCTTTGACATCCAAGTTCCTTATTTACATTCTAATGGTTTAATCGGGATTGGGGTAAGCATATTCATTGTTTCTATTGCTGCACTTAATCTTATGCTAGATTTTGATTTGGTAGAGAAAGGAAGTAAAAACGGTGCTCCTAAATACATGGAGTGGTATTGCTCTTTTGCTTTGCTTGTAACTGTTGTATGGTTGTACATAGAAATGTTACGCCTACTTAGTAAATTGGCTAGCAAAAAATAATAATTATTGACAGAGAAAGGGTTGATGAGCTGCGTGAGGGGCTGAAGTGGAAATCCTTCCCGATTTTTTATCGGGAAGATTGAGAACAAAAAACCCGACAGCACCTCGCCTTTTCGGCGTGTGGTGGCACGCCCTAATTTTTATAAAAAAAACATTGTTATGAAATCATATTTAATTAAAAGTGCGAGTATTGTCAACGAGGGGATGGTTACAGTGAGTGATTTACTAATAAAAAATGGTGAAATAGAAAAAATAGCTGAGTCAATTGATCTTAATGATATAGAAATAATTGATGCTAAAGGCAAATATTTACTCCCTGGTTGCATAGATGACCAAGTGCATTTTAGAGAGCCTGGGCTTACACATAAGGGGAATATAAACACGGAATCGAGGGCTGCTGTAGCTGGTGGAATCACCTCTTTTATGGAGATGCCTAATACCAATCCTCAAGCACTTACACAAGAATTACTAGAGGATAAGTATCAAATTGCTGCTAAAAATGCTTTGGCAAATTATTCATTTTATATGGGGGCTTCTAATGATAATATAGAGGAGGTTTTGAAGACAAACCCTGAAAATGTATGTGGAGTAAAGGTTTTTATGGGGTCTTCTACGGGAAATATGTTGGTGGACAATAAGGAAACACTGACTAATATTTTCTCTAAAGTAGAGATGCTTATTGCTACGCATTGTGAGGATGAGGCGACTATACGAAAAAATGCTAGTGCTTATAAAGAGAAATACGGAAATGATGTTCCGATTACCGCTCATCCGCTTATTAGAAGTGAAGAGGCTTGTTATTTATCATCTTCGATGGCGGTAGAGTTGGCTAAAAAACACAACACTCGTTTGCATATTTTACATATTTCGACAGGAAAAGAAACTGAATTATTTGATAATTCTATTCCTTTGGCAGAAAAAAAAATTACGTCTGAAGCTTGTGTACATCATCTTTGGTTTAACGATGAGGACTACAAAACTAAAGGCACACATATAAAATGGAATCCTGCTGTAAAAACAGAGTCCGATAGAAAAACGATATTTCAGGCAGTGCTGGATGATAAAATTGATGTGATTGCTACGGATCATGCTCCACATACTTTAGAAGAAAAAAACAATAAATATTGGACTGCTCCTTCGGGAGGACCATTGGTGCAACATGCTCTATTGGTTATGCTTGAGTTTGTGAAAAAAGGTGATATAAGTATCGAGAAATTGGTGGAGAAAATGGCTCATAATCCTGCTATATTATTTAGAGTGAAAAATCGTGGATACATAAGAGAGGGTTATGCGGCGGATTTGGTGTTAGTAAAAAAAGCTGATTATACTGTAAAAAAAGATAATATCTTATATAAATGTGCTTGGTCTCCATTTGAGAATACTACATTTAGTCATAGCATTACTCATACTTTTGTAAATGGTCATTTGGCTTATCATAATGGTGATATTAATGATTCTGTTTTAGGACAAAGAATGTTGTTTGAACAATAACATTGAGTAATAATATAGGGTTTAGGTATAACATCTTGACGTGATAAACCGTTAGATTATATAGGTACGCTTTTTTTGTACCTATAAAAAATCATAAGGTACTGGTTACCTTTGGTGTATGATTGAGTATCAGGGATAAGAAGTGCAGGAATGAAGGACGAGGAAGTAATAGCAAGGATTGAAGCTGGGGATGAAAGAGCGCTAGATTTCTTATATGTAAAATACTTCAAGATAGCACTGAGAGTTGTTCTTACAAATAGCGGGACAGAGGATGAAGCCAAGGATATATTCCAAGAGACATTAATTGTTTTTTGGCGAAATGCCCTTAAAGAAGACTTCACTCTCACTTCTAGGATTAGTACATATTTATATTCTATATGTAATAACTTATGGCTAAAGGAGTTAAAAAGAAAAAAACGTACTTCACCTAATAGTGACAAACTAGAGGTAAGTGATCCTAACGCTTTTAGCCACGATCAGAAGGAACAAATCAGAATAATTAGAGAGTGTGTAGACTCACTAAATGATGTCTGCAAGAAAGTATTAAGTCTTTATTATTTTGATGGTATGTCGATGAAGGAAGTAGCAAAGGCAATGGGGTTTGCAAATGCAGATACCGCCAAAACAAAGAAATACAAATGTAAGAAAGAACTAGATAAAGTGGTGCTTAACCAATATTCTGCTTCGGATTTCATGGATTAAATATGATGAATTTAGAACAAATAAATAACTACATTGACGGTGATCTCTCACCTAAAGAGCTTAATGCTTTTGAAGAGTCAATGAAAAACGACACCGCACTTCAAACTGAAGTAGCTCGTCAGAAAATGCTTATCGAAGGGATTAAATCTTCTCGACATCTAGCACTTAAATCAAGACTTGCTGCTATACCTGTAAGTGCAGGAATGGCTAGTAGTACCAAATGGATGATTGGCACAGCTGCAATACTTGCAATTGCCCTGTCTTATGTGGGACTCAAAAAACAGCAAGACAATCGGCTTAACACTAGTAATAGCATTATAGTTGTAGAGCAGGACAACACTGTTACCGATAAGGAAGGCTTAGTTGTTGTTATTGAGGAAAACAAAACTACAGAAAACACTAGCGTCATCTCTTCTACGGAAGAAATCAACTCGACTACTACAAATAAGCAGACTAAGGTTAAGAAAGAGAATGCACAAGTTGGGTTAAACAATCACACTAAAACAGACTTTAGCGATGGCTTGGATGATATGATAGTGCCAGACGTAGCACCACATATTGACCTAGATGGAAATACAGAAACCCTAAACCTTGGTGTGGCTGACTTTAACAAACGCCATATCATACCAACAATTGAGCAATCAAAGCATCGTGAGTATTCTTACTATCATGATAAGCTTACGCTTTACGGTGACTTCTCTAGTAATGAGTATTTATTGATTGACTACGCAAAAGAAAAGAAAATTTTTATGCACTATGATGGGAGCTTCTACGAGTTACAAATCCGTAGAAAGAAAAAATCGCTTGAGGATAGCCGAGTTACAGACAAGCACCTAATAACAAAGCTCAAGGAAGAATTATAAATTAATCGTTTTCAAAAACGGAACATCCTTGACGTTCCGTTTTTTATTGGTTTTTGAATAAGGTTGTTTTACTTAGCCTACGATTAGAGACAGACTACAAGACCAATAGTTGGGGGTACTACAAAACTTAGCTTTACAATGTCTGACACATTATAAGACCGTTACAAAACATCATTCGACCATAAAAAAATGTCCGATAATTGCTTTGATAGAAAGAATTATGGAACTTGTCTATCTTGTGAAACAGAGAATAATCATAACGAGCTTTTTTTTAAGCCTATTCACTTTCCTTTTTGCCCAACAAAAGGAAGTAAAAGTCTATTATGGGCAAGATTCACTTCAAAAAAAACGTTTAGAAAAAACATATCACATCAGCAAAGACAAACAGCTGTCTGGAGAATATATTGAGTACTATTATGAAGGTGGAGTCAAGGTAAAAGGACAATACCAAGGAGGGGAACAAGTAGGTATTTGGCACTATTTTTACGAGTCTCAACAAAAAAGACAAAATATAGAGGTCTTGCCTAACGGAGTTAAAATTTTCACGTTATTCTATGAAAACGGAAAACCAAAAGGAAAATATCATTACAAAGGAAAAGAGAAAAATGGATTCGTGATTCAATATTTTGAATCAGGAGAAGTAAAATCTAACGGTTATTATAAAAATGGGCTAAAAGACAGCACATGGACAGCCTACAACGAGGAAGGACTGATGATGTCTCGTGCCCAATATCACAACGGAGAAGGTGTTTACAAAGGTTATTATCACAATGGGAATCCTAAAATGAAAGGGCCTATCCGTAAAAACTGGTCAGAGGGTGTTTGGACATATTACTACGAAGCTGGTGGAATCCAATCAAAAGGATTAGAGGTAGGTGGTGTTAAAAATGGGGTTTGGACCTTTTACACCTCATCAGGAGAAGTATCTAGTGAAGGAGAATACCACCAAGGAAAGCCTCACGGTAAGTGGAAGTACTTTTATAAAAATGGGAGTGCTAGTGCACAAGGCTTATACGCCGATGGATTTAGAGACAAAGCATGGAATCTCTATCACGAAGGAGGAGAGGTAAAAGCTAAGGGAGATTTTGACAAAGGATATGGTAAATACACTGAATTTTATCCAAGTAGAAAAATAAAAATAAAAGGTTTTTTTAAAAAAGATCTTTACGATAGTCTTTGGACTTATTATTATGATGATGGAACGTTAGAAGGAGAATGTATATACTGTAAAGGTGAAGGGTTTTATAGAGGGTATTATAAAAATGGGACTGTTAAAATGCAAGGGCAACTTCATAATGGAGAAAGAACTGGTGTCTGGGAATTTTATGATAAAAAAGGGAAACTTGACGGAAAGTTAAAAACAGTTTACAATAATAAAGACCCAGAAATCAACCCTAATATTCTTAAAAAAGACTCTGTGACTAATCGCAAAGTTGTATTACCTGATTTACACATCAACAAAAAATCAGGTCTTCAGAAAAACCTAGAGAAAATATACCATTTTAAACCTAGACTGAGAGAATACAGCGGAGTTATTTTAGGTACAAACCCTTTAAGTATTTTGGCTAATAACGAATTAATCTTTTATGCTGAAAAATATTGGCAGGAACGCTTAGGTTATGAATTCCAAGCTCAGCTTTACCGAACTCCTTGGCTCAAATCACTAGCCAAAGTAAGAGAAGGAGAAATAACAAAAATAGGTTGGGCTATAGCGATGAAACAAAAATTATACCACCAAGAGGAATCTTTTGGGATGTATTATTACGCTCATGGAGTTCGGATCTCCCATCTTACATATAGGGTAAACAACAATACCAGTTCAACTTATAGGCTTAAGCAAGAGTCATATGAATATGTGCTTTATATTGGAGACAGAGTTTTAAGAGATGTACACGGACCAGGTGTCACGGTAGATGTTTACTTTGGACTGGGTGCTGGTTATCGCAAAAGCTCTATATCAGATATAAATACTGAGCAAGGTGGAGTCTTTAATAAAATAGCAAACAAAGCGTTTTACATCCCCATTAGATTTGGCGGGAGTCTTGGATATGTTTTTTAAATAAAAAGTAATGACTAACGAACAGACAAATAACCCTCTTCACGGTATAAAGCTAAAAGATATGCTAGAGCTATTAGTTCAAGAGTATGGATGGGAAGAACTAGGTTATAGAATTAACATCAGGTGTTTTAATCATGACCCTTCAATCAATTCTAGTCTTAAGTTTTTGAGAACTACACAATGGGCAAGAGATAAGGTAGAACATTTGTACCTAAAAACTATTTCTTAGTTTATAAATACAGTAGGTACTTAAAACGCAACAAAACTGCGACTTAGATGTCTATCAGTGACAGAGTAATAGTGGGAATTTTTTATCAGAGAGATTGGGGACGGATAGCTCAATCCCACAAGTTCGCATTTTTGGCGAGTGGGGGGTCTCCTTATTTTTTATAACCCTTTAACTTACCCAAGCTTCTACCTCTTCTTTTGTTGGCATTTTTAAGTTTTGAAGTTTCATCTTTTTACGCAATCCACCTAAGTCGTTAAATAATTTATTCGAGTTGGTTTCTTTGAGGTGAGATATTAATACTATACCAGCTTTTTGTAAAACAGGAATCCATTCTGAGGGCACACCTTCCGCTATATAGTCGGCTTCTGAAGCTAAAGAAATTTTCTTTTCTGGTTTCATTTGAGGGAAGAACAAAACATCTTGAATAGAGTTAGAATTGGTCATTATCATTGCCAGTCTATCAATCCCTATTCCTAAACCTGCTGTTGGTGGCATACCATATTCTAACGCTCTTAAAAAGTCTTCATCCAACACCATTGCCTCGTCATCTCCTTTATCCTTAAGCTTAAGTTGGTCCTCAAATCTTTGACGCTGATCTATTGGATCATTTAATTCCGAAAATGCGTTACAAATTTCTTTCCCATTACAAATGGCTTCAAATCTTTCTACAAAAGCATCATTATCTGCATGACGTTTTGCCAAAGGTGACATCTCTACGGGATAATCTGTAATAAATGTTGGTTGAATAAGTTTAGGTTCACATTTTTCTCCAAAAATCTCATCTATCAATTTACCATAACCCATTGTTGGGTCTATTGGTACTTCTAGTTTTTGTGCTGTTTCTCGAAGCTCTTCTTCCTTCATTTTAGAAATATCGACACCTGTGAAATGTTCTATCGCTTCAAACATTGTATACCTCTTCCATGGACGTTGAAAATTAATCTCATTCTCTCCCACCTTGACCATAGTTGTACCATGTAATTCTATGGCTACTTTTTCAACCATTTCTTCTACTAAGTTCATTATCCATTTATAATCACGGTAAGCTGCGTACAACTCTACTTGTGTAAATTCTGGATTATGAAACCTTGACATCCCTTCATTTCTGAAATCTTTTGCAAACTCAAAAACTCTATCAAATCCGCCTACAATCAATCTTTTAAGGTATAATTCATTTGCTATACGTAAATATAGCGGCATATCTAAAGTGTTATGATGTGTCTTAAAGGGTCTTGCCGCTGCTCCTCCATACAGTGGCTGTAAAACAGGAGTTTCTACTTCCATAAAATCTCGACTTACAAGATAGTTACGCATTACTTGCACCATTTTGGTACGAGCTACAAAAGCATCTTTGACCTGTGGGTTTACAATCAAATCTACATAGCGCTGGCGATAGCGTTGCTCTGGGTCGGTGAATGCATCGTGGACGTTTCCGTCTTTATCTGTTTTGGGGAGTGGCAATGGTTTTAATGACTTAGTAAGCAAAGTTAATTCCTTAACGTGAATCGTTATTTCCCCTACTTTGGTAGTGAACACATGTCCCTTTACCCCTATTATATCACCAATATCTAATAACTTTTTCCAAACAGTGTTGTAATGTGTTTTATCTTCCTCTGGACAAACTTCATCTCGATTGATGTAAATCTGAATTCGTCCATTAGCATCTTGGATTTCTGCGAACGATGCTTTTCCTTGTATCCTACGACTCATCAACCTACCTGCTAGGGATATTTCTTGATAATCGTCTGGAGTGCTATCAAAATGTTCTAAAATATCTTTAGAGTTTGTGTTAATTTTAAACGATTCTGATGGGTAAGGATTCAATCCCATTTTCATCAACTCCTCACGTTCTTCTCTTCTGTGTACTTCTTGATCGCTTAAAATCTGCATAGTATGCTTACTGTTTTTTTGAAACTCTATGCAAATATAAAAAATGAAGCTCTATATAAAACAATTAACTCAAAAAAATGAAGAGTTATCTAATTTAGACAACAGTCCTAAAGTTCAAAAATATGAGCAAAAAACAAATCGATAAAGACAGTTAGTTTTTGGGCGTTTCCCCATTCGACAAAATAAAGCTCTTAAGAATCATCTTAAGAGCTTTGTTAATATTTTCACAAAAAACAGACAAATCTATTAACTTGCTTTCATTTTTACCGTTTTCAATATTTCATCTACCATATGAGAAAACTGCATATCAGTATCTACCAAATCATTTACCGTATTGATAGCATGAATTACTGTTGTATGGTCTCTACCTCCGTAATGACTCCCAATCGATTTTAATGATAGGTTAGTAAACTCTTTGGTAAGGTACATCCCTATTTGTCTTGCTACTACTATTTCTCTTTTTCTAGTTTTTGATTTCAACAACTCTACAGATACATCAAAATAATCTGACACATATTTCTGTACGTAATCTGCATTAATTTCTAACCCAGCACTATCTACAATACTACTAAGAGCCTGCTTAGCAAGATCTAAGTCTATCTCTTTTTTCATTAGAGATGATTGAGCTACTAAAGAAATTAACACCCCTTCTAATTCTCTTACATTAGTATCAATGCTATGTGCTAAATATTCTACTACTTCATTTGGTAATACAATACCGTCATTCATTGCCTTGTACTGTAGAATTGCCATTCGAGTCTCTACCTCTGGGATACTTATTTCTGCCGATAAGCCCCATTTGAATCTCGAAATTAATCGATCTTGTAGGTCTTTAAGATCTTTAGGAGATCTGTCACTCGTTAAAATAATTTGCTTTCCTGACTGGTGTAAAGTATTAAAGATATGAAAAAACACTTCTTGAGTTCTGTCTTTTTTAGCCAAAAACTGTACATCATCTAAGATTAATACATCTAATTGTAAAAAGAAGTTAGCAAATTCCTGAATCTTATTTGTGCGTAAGGCATCAATAACTTGATTTGTGAATTTTTCGGAAGAAACGTATAACACTTGCTTTTCTGGATGTTTGATTTTAATGTCATTACCAATAGACTGTACCAAGTGAGTTTTACCTAATCCTGTACCTCCATATATAAGCAATGGATTAAATGAAGTTTTCCCAGGGTTTTCGGCTACAGCTATACCTGCATTACGTGCCAATAAATTACATTCTCCCTCTACTAAACTATCAAAAGTATAATTAAGGTTCAATTGAGAATTAACAGTTGCCAAACCCTTTATTTCGAAAGGATCAGCCACAGCTGACTCTTGAGACAATCTCTTACTATTTGACTGTAAATTAACCGTAACCGCCTGATTGTCCTTATCCCCTCTATCAACTACTACAGAGTATTCCAATCTAGCATTTTCTCCCAATACAGATATGATTACTTTTCTTAATACGCCTACATAATGTTCTTCTAACCATTCATAAAAGAACTGTGACGGTACTTGAATCAACAAGTTCGTTCCTTCTAATTTTAATGCGTAAATTGGCTTAAACCATGTATTATAGCTTTGCTCGCCTACCTCTTCCTTAATTAAGGATAGACATTTTTCCCACACTTTCTTAAAATCTTCCATTCAATAGTTTCTTAGCTGTTAATCAATACCTTACACTTTACAAAAGCTGAAAACTTGAAACCTTTTATAATGTTCAGACTCCAAAAGTGTGCAAAAAAAAAGACAGAAAAAAACAGTCATATATTTGACATTTTCATTTTAAGACTTGTATTAAGTATTCGTAAATTTTTATCATTTTTTTATTCAATAATTACAATAAAAAATTAGAAAAGTACAATTTCAATATTTTACCCACATGAGGTTTTATTTCTTAGAAACGGATAAAATTAAAAAAACATTTCATATATTTATTATTGATTTTAGAAAAACTCAAACTCTATGAAAAAAGAAATCTCACCTTCTGTTTTATATAAAACCTTGTTATGTGTAGCTTTAATTTTACCTAGCCTAATCTTTGCTAAAAACCACAACAAACAATACAACCTAGCTCTTAAGCAATATAGAATTGGCGATTACAAAAGAGCTATCTATCATTTTCAAAATGTAATAGACTTAATCCCCGTCAACAAAGAAGAGAAAGATAAGTATGTAAACGCTTATCTTTACCATGCTCAGGCAACATATATCTATAACGGTGTAAACTTAGATCAAGTAGAAAAAGACATTACACTAGCTCTTGATAATGCTAAATCTTTCTTCTCTCCTACAAGTGATGCTAATTTTCATGTAATTTCTTTTGCTAGCCAAGTATACACCGAAGTTGGCTTATACAAAAAAGCATTGGGATTAATTAACCAAGGCAAAAAAATCGACCCATCTAATAAAGAGATCCAATTAGCAGAAGCTTTTCTTAATTATAACATAGGATATTTTGACAAATCCTTAGAGACATTTTACCAACTTAAAAATTATAAAGAAGGTAATATAACACAAACACGTACTTACGAAGACAGTAATCAGGGTATAAAAAAGAAAATATCCAAGAAGGCTTTAACCATTCGCAAACAAGAATACGCTCGATATCTCTTAAGAATCGCTCACATAGAATTTCTGAAAGGAGATTATCATAAAGCAATGGAAGAGCTAAACGAAGTAGAAACTTGGGCAGAGTCTAATCTAAAACGTAAAAATATTGTTCAAGTAGATATTTACTACGAACGCTCACAAATAGAGTACGCTTTATACCAACCGATTAAAGCTCTTGCTTCAATAAAAATGGCTATGCTTAGCAATGAGAACCTTGGCAAGCATCGATACATGAGTAGTCACAAAGTCTACATGAATATCTTGGAACAAGAAATGCTTTATCTCTGGCAGTCTGAGAGGTTTAACAATAATAATAATCACGAAGCCAACCAAGCCAAACACTTGTACCATATACAAGCTAAAAATATTGAGTTCTATCATACAGAAGGTTTGAACACCCTCAGAAATGATCTTATAACCATAAAAAAGCAAATCATTAAAAAGAGGTTAAAAAAAGCCAAAGAGAAATACAAAAAACTAGAACTATTAGCCGAAAAACGATTACCCAAAAATCATCGGTTTTTATTCGAACTATATCAGTTAGGGCAAAACATCTTTATTGAAGCGGAAAGTTTAAGTAAGATAAACAGTTTATCTAAAAAAATAGCTTATATCGTTGATAAAAACTTTATTAAAGGATCCCCCATTTATCACAAACACCAATTAGACAAAGCTATTCAGTACTTTCACTACCAAGATAAATTTAACGAAGCAAATATAATTTTTAAAGAAAGTTTTGAAAACAATGTGCAGAAAGAATATCACCCTATGCACAAAGAATACCTTTACTATATGACTCAATATGCAAATCTAAATGCTTTAGCAAATCATTTCTCCAAAGCAAATGAAATACATAACGAAGCTATAACCATCACTAAAGATGAAAATAATTTTGGTAATGTCTCATTTCCTTATGATCAGCAATCTATACATAAAGCCAACTTTCTTATTGGATATGGGAAATTCAATGAAGCAGTAACGATAATTGATGGAATCATTCATAAATATGACATCACCAATCTCTCTGAGGTTAAAAAAGAGTTCAAGCCTTCGGCATTGGCTCAAAGTAATCGGGCTTTGATGCGTATGGCTATTCATCAAGAAGACTTTACCAACTTTGAAGATTATCGAGAGAAATACGAAGATTACATGTCTGATTTAGGCAGTAAACCCAACAGATATTCTATTAATGAGGTGCTAGACTTTGCACCTTATTATATTGCTAAAGGAAACTATATAACCGTTAAACGAAAAATAGAAGACCATATTAGCAAAATAAAGAAAAATTACTCCACTACTGATCGTCGGTTAATCTTACCTCTATCCTATCTGTCTCTCATCAATACAGAAACAGGTCAATACATAGATGCTGAAAAGAAAGTTAGTGAAGCAGAGAGTATCATTCTTCAAAAATTCGGAAAGAGTCATCTATTATTTGCTGAAAACTCACTAATGAAAGGCATTATTAACATCAAAACAGGGGATTTTTTTAATGCTTATCACAACCTAGAAACTGCCTTATCTATTAGAGAGTCGTTAATAGGGAAGGATAATCTCGGAAACGCAAAAATACATGGTTTACATGCTATGACAAAGATGTATGCCGCTCAAGCTGAAAACAAATTAAATAATACAACTATTAAAATCATAGAAAATGAACTAATTGATGCACAAAGAATGATTAAGAGGGTATTTAATAATGTACCAAGTAAATACAACCATAGTCTTTCCTTTTATGATCACAATTTCCTAGAAACTTATTTTTATATCAACATAAAAGAATTAGGTAAGGCAGAAAGTATCTTAGAGGAACTTTCGAATGCTGGAGCGAGTGTACTAAAAAAATCTCAGCGAGGAGAATTAGCCTTAATAAAAGCACAAATAAACCTTCATAATAAACATTATAAATCTGCTGATAAAAACATTAGCGATGCCAAGCGTATTTACAAATCACTATATGATGAAACACATCCTAAATATATAGAAGCACTTGCACTAAGTGGTCGTCTAGCTTATGCTCAAGGGAACTTAAAAAATGCTATCTCAACTGCTGAGCAAACAACCGACATTTATTCTGGTTATATTAACACTACTTTTCAATACCTTAGTGATAGAGAAAAGAAAGATTATTGGTTCAATGTACTAAACCCTGGTTTTGAGTTTTATAAAACCCTAGCTTTTGAACAAAAAAAAGACAAATACCTTAAGAAGGTGTACAATCACACTTTACAAACCAAGGGCATTCTATTATCTTCTTCCAAAAAAGTAAAGAACCGTATACTATCTAGTAATGACCCTCTTTTGATTAACACCTATGAAAAATGGCAAGAATTAGTCAACAAATATAATGTATCCATCACCTTAAACGAGGTGGAATTAAAAGAAGAAGAAATTGATGTTAATGATTTACAAAAACGGATTAATACTCTAGAAAAACGGCTCAACCAACAGTCTGCTGATTTTAAAGGGCAACACAGAACGAAACGCATCACAACAGAAGAGGTGTCTAAAAGCCTTGCTGACAATGAATATGCTATAGAAATAATTCGTTACAGACATTTTGAAAACACTTTTACTGACTCTATTGTATATGTAGCCTTAATCCTAGACAACAAATCTTCTACTCCGAAAGCTGTATACTTAGAAAACGGTAATAATATTGAAAAAAGAATGGTGAAATACTTCCGAAATGTGATAAGGTATCAACTAAAAGACAAATATTCGTATGACACTTTTTGGAAAGGGATACACAATATCGTAGGTGATAACTCTACCGTGTACTTATCAACTGATGGTGTGTATGCCAAAATCAATGTGGAAGCAATCCCTACTCCTGATGGTCAATATATAATTGACAAAAACAAAATAATACTAGTAAGTAACACAAAGGACATCCTGAAACACAAGAAAGAACGTAAAAACAACACCTTACCCACTACCGCTTTGCTCATTGCCAACCCCAACTACTATGAAGCAAACTCTACAAATAACCCTGATCATCAGAACTTAGATTTCTCTCAAAGCCACAGTCAATTACCCGGTGCTGAAGAAGAAGTGCTTAGTATAGAGAAAACTCTTAAAAATAAAAACATACGAACCTCTACTTATATCTTTAATGATGCAACGGAAGAGTTATTTCGTACAGCAGTAAAAGGGAAACAAATTGTTCATATCGCTACTCATGGTTTTTTTATTGACAAAAAAGAGGCCAGTGACTTACTCTCTTTAGATAAAAACAGGGCTTTAGACAATCCTTTACTTCAGTCGGGGTTTTTACTCAAATACGGGGGGGACTTGGCAGACTCACTTGACTTTCGGCAATATAACAAATATAGTGGCATTGTTACTGCCAACGAGATAATGGCAATGGATTTTGAAAGTACTCAAATAGTTGTAATGTCTGCCTGTGAAACTGGTTTAGGTAAAAACGAAAATGGGCAAGGGGTACAAGGGCTTCAAAGTGCCTTTTTGACAGCTGGTGCTAAAACTTTAATTATGTCAATATTTAAAGTAGAGGATGCAGTGACTAAGCTGTTAATGGAGACTTTTGATAAAGAATACCTTATCAGCAATGATAAACAGGATGCTCTTCTTAAAGCTAAGAAAATCATAAAAGAAAAATACAAAGAGCCGATTTACTGGGCATCGTTTATTATGATTCAATAATAACGATTCAAAAAAACATAAAAAAAGGCAGTTTCAATAATGAAAGTGCCTTTTTTATTATAAATTATTTTATAAATTATTTATTTCTCTCCAAATATTCCCGCTGATAAATACTCTCTGTTCATACGTGCAATATTCTCTATCGAAATCCCTTTAGGACACTCTACCTCACAAGCTCCTGTATTTGTACAATTACCAAAACCTTCTTCATCCATTTGCTTTACCATGTTCTGAACACGAGTTTTTGCTTCTATTTGCCCTTGAGGTAATAAAGCATATTGAGAAACCTTAGCGGCGACAAATAACATTGCGGAAGCATTTTTACAAGTTGCTACACATCCTCCACAACCAATACAGGCTGCCGCATCAAATGATTTATCAGCATCGTCTTTATTAATTGGAATTGCGTTAGCATCCTGTGTATTTCCAGAAGTATTAACAGAAATAAAACCGCCTGCGTGCTGGATTCTATCCATAGACGTTCTGTCTACAACTAAATCCTTTATTACAGGGAAAGCAGTCGCTCTAAATGGTTCAATTGTAATTGTTTCACCATCTTTAAACATTCTCATGTGTAATTGACAAGTAGTAACGCTTCTATCTGGACCGTGAGACTCCCCGTTAATATACAAAGAGCACATGCCGCAAATACCTTCTCTACAATCATGGTCAAAGGCTACGGGATCTACACCGTCACTAATTAATTGTTCGTTTAGAACGTCCAACATTTCTAAGAAAGACATATGCTCCGATATATTCGTCACATGATATGTTTCCATATTACCTTTAGACTTATCATCTTTTTGGCGCCAAATTTTTAGTGTTAAATTCATAACTTTAGTAATTAAGCCAATAGTAAATTAGTGAATAGTTTTTTCCACTGATTTAATAAAAGCATTTAACATTTTATTTTCTTCTACAATTAAGTTTGTCATTGTTAAGAAATCATTCTCATCAATAAAACTTAATTCTTTTGATATTATCAATTGTGTTTCAAGTTCTAATAAAGAACCTCTTGCTATTTTTAAAAACTGTATAAAGTTTTGAGTGTAATTTCTACCCCACCCCTCTGCAATATTAGATGGTATTGATACAGCCGATCTTTTAAGCTGAGATTGTAATCCGTAAAGTTCATCTTTAGGGAACTTTTTACATAAAACATAAGTCATTTTCGTTAGCTCAATTCCTTTTTGCCAAATCAATAAATCTTTATATGTTTTTATTTCTCCCAATTTCGTTTTACTTTTCACTAGTCACTCTTGACTATTTCATCAATCAACTATTTACTTATAAGAACGTTGTTTTAACTCAATATCCTTAAATTCTAATTCTTCTTTATGCAATTTAGCTTCTCCTGGATCTCCTGTCCATTCCCAAGCAGATACATAAGCGTAATTTTCATCATCACGCTTAGCTTCACCTTTTTGCTCTCCGTCTAACTCCACAGATTCTTCTCTAAAGTGACCACCGCAAGATTCATTTCTATTTAAAGCATCTTTCGCAAATAATTCTCCTAATTCTAAGAAGTCTGCTACTCTAGTTGCTTTTTCTAATTCTGGATTTAAGCCATTTTGAGTACCTGGGATATTTACATTTTTCCAGAATTCTTCTCTAATTGCTCTAATTTTAGTAATTGCTTCCTTAAGACTTGCTTCATTACGAGCCATTCCTACATTGTCCCACATTACTTTGCCTAATTCTTTATGAAAATAATCCACCGATTTAGATCCTTTAATATTCATTAAAGTATTTAATTTTTCTGCTACTGATTTTTCTGCTTCGTCAAACTCAGCCGTATCAGTTGGTATTGTCCCTGTTCTAATCTCATCAGCTAGATAATCGCCAATTGTATATGGCAATACAAAATATCCATCTGCCAAGCCTTGCATAAGAGCTGATGCTCCTAATCTATTAGCCCCATGATCAGAGAAGTTAGCTTCTCCGGCACAGTAACATCCTGGTATAGTCGTCATAAGGTTATAATCCACCCAAACTCCACCCATTGTATAATGTACAGCTGGGTAAATTTGCATTGGTGTTTTGTATGGATTATCCGCAGTAATTTTTTCATACATTTGGAATAAGTTACCATATTTTTCTTCAATAACTTGCTCTCCCAACTTAATCACTTCTTCTTGAGTAGGATTATGATGTCCTTGGATATATGCTTTTTCTTTTCCGTAACGTTGAATCGCTGCTGCAAAGTCTAAATAAACAGCTTCACCTGTTTCGTTGACACCAAATCCAGCATCACATCTTTCTTTTGCAGCTCTTGATGCTACATCACGGGGTACTAAGTTACCAAAAGCAGGATATCTTCTTTCTAAATAATAATCTCTTTTGTCCTCACTTAGGTCTTTAGGTTTGATTGAGCCATTTCTAATCCCTTCTATGTCTTCTTTGTTTTTAGGCACCCAAATTCTACCGTCATTTCTTAATGACTCAGACATTAGCGTTAGCTTAGACTGAGAGTCACCAGAACGAGGAATACACGTTGGGTGAATTTGAGTATAACAAGGATTTGCAAAATAAGCTCCTTTTTTATGTATCTGCCATGAAGCTGTTACATTAGACCCCATTGCGTTAGTAGAAAGATAAAAAACATTACCATAACCACCAGAAGCAATTACAACTGCATGAGCTGAATGTCTTTCTAACTCTCCAGTAATCATATTACGGGCAATAATACCTCTTGCTTTACCATCTACCACTACTAATTCTAGCATTTCGTGACGGTTATACATTTTAATTTTTCCTTTACCTATTTGACGATTCATTGCCGAATAGGCTCCTAATAATAACTGCTGTCCTGTTTGCCCTTTAGCATAAAAAGTTCTAGAAACTAAAACTCCACCAAATGAACGGTTAGATAATAAACCTCCATATTCTCTACCAAAAGGAACACCTTGTGCTACACATTGGTCAATGATGTTAGTAGAGACTTCTGCCAAACGATATACGTTAGCTTCTCTTCCTCTATAATCTCCTCCTTTTACAGTATCATAAAATAACCTATAAGTAGAATCACCATCATTTTGATAATTTTTAGCCGCATTGATACCTCCTTGAGCAGCAATAGAGTGAGCTCTCCGAGGTGAATCCTGATAAGCGAATGACTTTACATTATAACCCATCTCAGCTAGAGATGCAGCCGCAGCTCCACCGGCTAATCCAGTACCTACAATAATAATGTCTATATGACGCTTATTAGCAGGATTTACAAGGTTAATATCATTTTTATGTTTTGTCCACTTATCTTTAATTGGACCTTCAGGTACTTTTGAGTTGAATACTGACATATCTAATTATGTTTTAGTGTTGTGTAATAAAATGATACAAAGCAATAAACGCAAATCCAGCGGGCACTAGTATTGCGTAAGCTTTCCCTAATATTTTGATAGTTGGCGTGTATTTGTTATGATTAAATCCAACAGACTGAAATGCCGACTGAAAGGCGTGTAACAAGTGTAATGCTAAAAACACAAATGCCAATAAATAGATTACTAAATGAAGGATTTCTCCCATTTCATGGCGTAATTCACCCCAATACCTTGTAGGATCCTCTGGTTTAATATCTACATATTTGTAAATCATCTCATGCAACCAAAAATCTGACATATGAGCCAAAATAAAGAATAAAATCATTAAGCCTGTTACTACCATATTACGAGACATCCAAGTAGAATTGGCGTTAGGGTTATTATTAGCATACTTTACAGTTCGGGCTTTTTTATTTTCTAGCTCTAACTTAACTCCCATAACTAAATGAAAGATAATCCCGAAGATTAAGATTGGTTGCAATAGATATTGAACCAAAGGGTTGTACCCCATAAAGTGAGATGTAGCATTAAATGCTTCTGGACTAAATACAGACATCAGGTTAATAACGAGATGTTGTAGTAGAAAAAACATTAAAAAGAAGCCCGACAGAGCCATTAATACTTTCTTTCCAATTGATGATTCCATAATTTATTATTTGATTAAACTCTTTTTTCTTTTACAACTATACTTATAACTGTAGTTAAACGCTTGCAAGGTAAGGTTTCAAGAGTTAGCAATCAATTCATATTTTTTATTTTTATTGTTTCTAAATAACATCGTATAAAAGAGATGACTTAGGTGTCAGTATACGGGCACAAGCAGGGCTAATGACAAAAAGATTGAGTGCGGACAGCTCGACCATACGGCGGTACAAGTAGATTTGGTTACGCTATGAGCGTTCCCCACCGAACGAAAAGATCCAAGCTTTTTTATAAAAGCTTAAAAAAGAGGCGAATACAAAATTTATTTAAAGAAATCCTAAAAAAACACTTATCCACAAAGTGGGTTTTTATATATTTACAAACATATTGTAAAATAATGCGTATAAAGGTTATATGAGGGGAATAAAAAAACTATTGGTTACTGTTGTTTTGCTAAGTTTTGGCTTATTTAGTACCGTTTTAGCTCAGCAACCTGAAGGTAATCAACTGGTAATCAACATAACGACTACAGATAATCATCTTATAAGAGGTTCTATTTCTTCTCAAACGGGTAACGATACTACCTTTTTAGTTCTTGTACATGGCAGAAATTTTTTAAAAAAAATACATACTAATGGTAAATTTGAGTTACTTAAAGTTCCTCAAGGGGAATACTTAGTAACAGTTATACAAGGAAATAATCTTAAATCTACCCGAATAAATGTTCCCTAAGTTAAAAACAACATATCTACTACTGATTTTTTTATTTATCAGTTCGGTTATTCATGGGCAAGTAATCAATATAACGGTATTAGCTGGTGATACTAACACCTATTTTAAAATTGATACTATCATACTCACTGATGCCAATTGTAGTGTCGTTGATGAAAATGGAATTTGTAATGGTACTGGATCTGTTCAATTAAACATTACGTCTTTGCACCCCGATTTTATTGTACTCAACTATTCTTTATTTGGACAGCCGCCTGTTTTCACCAATAGTCTTACACATACTTTTAACAATATTTGTACAGGTGCTTATGCAATCCAGATGACGGGTTTAGTTCCGTCCGCACCTTCAGGGCATAGATCTCAACGGATACTTATATTGTTCAATTTAAATGGAACTCAAATTTTTCAAACCTCCCCTGTTATAAAAAACGTAGAATGTGCTGGTGAAGATAATGGTTCTATTGGACTAAACATTAGTGGCGGACTCCCGCCTTATGATGTAGTTTGGGATCATGGCCCTAGTTCTCAGTCAATATCAAACCTTGCACCTAATCAATATAATGTAACTATAAAAGATCAAGTCAACTGTACCACTACACAGAGTTTTGATATTGTAGATGGGGATACTTTACACACCGATTTCAGCTTTAATACTGCCTGCGTAAACTCTTTGGTTACTTTTACGGGTAATTCATCTACCTCTAATGGTGTACTTAGCTATGAATGGGATTTTCCTACTGGCATTCCAAATACTGCAAATACGGTAGGTCCTCACGATATACTCTTTGCCACAGGTGGAAGTAAAAGTATAAAACTAAAAATAGATAATGGAGTTTGTCAAGACTCTATCACCAAAGTGATAGATATCGGTTCTCCACCTACAGTTATCATCAGCAATGACACTTCTATTTGTGAAGGTGGTTCTGTAAATTTAGTTGCTTCTGGAGGAGTTTCTTATACTTGGGTGGGTACTGACTTATCCGACAACAATATTCAAAATCCTATTGCAACACCTACAATCACTACTACATACACCGTGACTGTAACTGGTACAAATGGCTGTACAAATTCTAAAAATGTTACGATAATAGTTAACCCTAATCCTATTGCATCAATATCAAGCGATACGTCTGTTTGTATCAATGACACTGTACAACTCTCTGCTTCTGGTAGTGTCAATTACACTTGGTCACCAAAAACAAACCTTATAGGGACTAATATCAACTCTAGTATAAATGCTATTATTTTGAATGACATCACTTATAAGGTAATCGTTAGCGACAATAATAGTTGTAAAGATTCCGCAGAGGTGACTATTACTGCCAAAATTCTTCCCAATCTAACTAATTCTCCTGATGACATTATTTGTGAAGGTGATTCAGTTCAGCTTAGCGTTAATGGTGCATTATCTTATATCTGGACACCAAACTCTGCTATTTTAAACCCTAACACAGACAATCCTATAGTTTTTCCAGTCATTAACACAAGATACAGTGTGACAGGAACTGCCACTAATGGATGTTCTGATACTAACTCAACCTTTATCACAGTTGTCCCACCGCCTAGTTTTACCACTAGTAACGATACTTCTATTTGTTTTAGCGAAAGCGTAATATTAAGTGTGACAGGAACGGACAACTATACTTGGCAACCTGGAAACCTAAGTGGGAATAACGTCACTGTCTCTCCTACAAACACAACTACTTATACTGTGATTGCTACAAATGGAAGCGGTTGTACAGACTCTAGTACTATAAAGGTTACTATAAACCCTCTGCCAATTATTAGTATTAGCCCAGATACAACTATATGTGTAAATGATGATGCAAGGCTTATAGCTTCTGGTGGTGGCACATATAATTGGGTATCTCCTTTAGGGATTCCTGATAACACAAATGACAGCATTTTGGTATCACCTGTCACTACTACTACTTATGATTTGACGGTAAGTACGGCTCTTAGTTGTACAAAAGACACTAGTGTTACAATTACGGTAAATCCTTTACCCTTTATAGAGTCTATCAATGACACCGCAGTGTGCTTAAATAGTGTAATTAGCCACAGTAACAACTCTACAAATAACATTAAATGGAATACCATTGGTGGATCTCTTATTAGTAATACACAAAATTTTTCTATCATCGCTTCCGCTAATGAAACTTATATACTGAGTGTTACGGATGCTAATAGTTGTGTTGCCATAGATAGTTTTGAGGTGACTACGCTTGCATTACCTATTGTGATTCCACCAATTGATACAATATTATGTATTGGAGACTCTGTTCAGTTTACAGCTACTGGTGCTGTTAGTTACACATGGACTCCCAACAATGGGGCTATATTATCTCCTTCTAGTCCAAGTACTATCATTGTGCCTACAATTAACCAAACTTATCAAATCATTGGGCATAATGCGGATAATTGTCTAGATACTGCTTCATTTGACATCACGACAAAACCAACTCCCAACTTAATAGTTTCTAACGACACTATTATTTGCCCTGGTGATTCTGCTACTATTTCAGCTAGCGGAGCAGATAATTATACTTGGACACCTATTATTGGCTTAGAAAACCCAAACAGTGCTATTACTAAAGCTTTTCCAATCATTCCTACTGATTACGTAGTAAAAGGAACTTTTAACAGTAATGGTTGTGCCGATTATGACACAGTAAAAGTAGATGTAAGTCTTATCATTAGTGTAAATAACCCAGCAAATGACACCACTATTTGTTTAGGTGAGACAGTAAGATTAGAAGCAACTGTCATTAATGCTACTGTATTCTCTTGGTCACCAACTACTGGAGTTGCCAATCCTGCAAGTGCAATTACAACAGTAACCCCAATAAACACAACTACTTATGTAATTACAGCGAGTAATGGAATTGGCTGTACCGCTTCAGATAGTATCACTATTACCGTTGATCAATCTCCTTCTGTTACAATCACTCCCGACACTACCATTTGTGAGGGTGACAATATCAATCTAATTGCAACAGGCGGTGGTACTTATCTATGGACTTCGACCAACCCTATAAGCGATAATGCCAACGACACTATTATTTTCTCCTCTTCTAGCACAGCTACTTACAACCTTACAATTTCAACACCTGTAGGATGTAGTATAGACACAAGTGTAACTGTAACAGTTAACCCCTTGCCTATTGTCCAAGCCATAAATGACACTAGTATTTGCGAAGGAAGTGACATCGTATACAACACAAGTGCCGCAGGTGTCATCAAATGGACGACACTAGCTGGTGCAGTTATTAGCAATACTTCTAACTTCTCTATCACTCCTATCCTAAGCGATACTTATATACTGATTGCAACTAGCGGAGATGATTGCTCTGCTAGAGACACATTTGATATTAATGTATTAATCAACCCATCACTTACAATTCCTAATGACACTACGCTTTGTAGTAATGACTCTGTGTTATTTATTACTTCTGGGGCAACCAATTACTCATGGTTACCAAATGACGGAAGTATACTATCCGCTAACAATGATAGCACCATCATCATTCCAACCATAAGCCAAGAATACACCGTAATAGGGACTATTAGTAATAATTGTACGGATACTGCTCATTTTTTTATGACCGTATTAGCCATTCCTAACTTAACAACATCTAACGACACTATTATTTGCCCTGGTGATTCTGTCACTATTTCGGCTAGTGGTGCGGATAGCTATACTTGGACTCCTGCTCTTGGTTTAGCAAATCCAAACAGTGCCACGACAAAGGTCTCCCCATCTATCCCTACCAATTATATCGTAAAAGGAGTATTTAGTGGGAATGGATGTTTTGATACAGATACGGTAAAAGTAGATGTGAGTCTAATCATTACAGTAGACAGCCCTGCCAATGACACTACTATTTGTACTGGAAAAACCATACCGCTAGAAGCTACGGTTATTAATGCTAGTACAATCGCTTGGTCACCAACTACTGGTATTGCTGACCCCCTAAGCCCAATCACAACAGTAACCCCAATAAATACAACTACCTATGTAATCACTGCTTCTAACACAATTGGCTGTACTGCTTCAGATAGTATTACTATTACTGTTGATCATTCGCCTAATGTGAGCATATCACCAGATACAACCATTTGTGAGAATGACACTATATCTATTACTGCCACAGGTGGGGGAACTTATACTTGGATTTCTAACCCTGCTTCTACCCTGCCAAGTAACGACACAATTAGTATACACCCAATACAAACGACTAAATACACAGTATCAGTATCTACCCCTACTGGTTGTACGGTAGACACAAGTCTTACCGTTACAGTATTACCGATTCCTGTTAAACCTAATCTTTTAGATACTACTATTTGTTTTGGAGAAACAGTAACGAAAATACACAATACTAATTTTTCGATAAAATGGATTAATGGGCTAGGACAAACACTAAGCATAAATGATACTTTATCAATTAGCCCTACCAATAGTGACACCTATATTGTAAACATTACTAATGCTGCCAATTGCTCAGCCTTAGACACTTTTAACATTACTGTAAACTCTATACCAACCGTCAGTATTAATAACTCAGGCTTAGACACATTATGTAGTGGTGATTCTGTACTACTAACCGCCAGTGGAACACTTAATTATCAATGGAATGCTAGTTTTGGAATTACATCTTCTACTTTAACTAATCCTAGTATCCAAGTAAAACCTAATACAAATACGCTATATTCTGTAACAGGAACAGATATTAATGGATGTAATAATACGGCTAATTATTTACTTGTTGTCAACAACCTTCCTAATGGATTAGTCTCTAATGATACAACAATTTGTATCGGAAGTTCTTTACAACTATCAGCTTTTGGGGGTAATAAATACATTTGGTCTCCAATTGTAGATGGTCTTAGCAACCCTAATAGTACTACTGTTACACTCATTCCTACTCAAGACAGAATTTTAAATGTTCGTATTGAAGGTAATAACGGATGTTATATTGACAAAAAAATTAACATCACTACCAATCCTTTACCCTCAGGAGTACTAACTAACACTATCGACACCTTGTGTTACAACAACAATAATATTGTTACAGCTGTATTAAACAATGCTTTCACAACAAACATAAATGGTACATATTCTTATAATAATGGGGGTTTCGTTAATAATCCGGATTTTGAAATCACAGGAACTCCCGCTGGAAACAAAACCACCAATATTCGATTTAAAGACCAATTTGATTGTATATCAACACCTATTACCCACAATACCTTAGTACTAGATGAAATTACTTTTGAGATAGATACTATTCAATTTCCTGAATGTGTAGGACCTAAAGGAGAATTTAAGGTTAAAGATATTTTAGGAGGAATTGCACCCTATAGTATTAATTTTAATGGCCTCACCACTACTGACCTCAATTTCATATTTAAAAACATAGACCCTGGCACGTACCCACTTAGCGTAAGCGATAAAAAAACTTGTACTAGTGATATTATTTTAGACTTTAATAGTAGTATTACTTTTGATACAAACACGACACAACCAACTTGTTATGGACTCAACAATGGCTCTATAAAAATCTCTAATGTAGTTGGTGGTGTAAAACCTTACCAATACAGTTTACAAGATAAACTTAACTATAGCTTAGACAGTAATTTTAATAGCCTAATTGCTGACAATTACACTGTATTCATAAAGGATGATACAGGTTGTGAAATCCCTATTTCGATTACCCTTAACCAACCTGACAGCTTATACTTCCTTCCGCCTACCATAAAAGATGAGCAATGCTTTGGTGATAAGGATGGAGAAATCACAATCATCATACAAGGTGGAATACCTGATTATAATGTAACCATTAATAATTCAACGATTACTAATGACACTATTTCATTACAAAACCTCTCTCCTCAAACTTATCCATTCACAATAAGTGATAAAAACAATTGTACAAAAACAGATAGCATTATCATCAATCCTGCAAATATATTTACCACTACGGCATCCCAAATTGGTATGCTTACCGACTGTAAGGCAAATGATGCAAGCGGACAGATAGATGCTACTACTGGAGGTTCTGGTTTTTATCAATATAGCCTAGACAATGGTGTGACTTTCAAAACAGAAATCAACTTTGAAAACACTGACCTAAAAACCTTAACTGCTGGCGTACATATCATTCTTACAAAAGACTTGATAAAAGGCTGTACCATTAATTCTTCTCTCACGATAGACACTGACATAAACTTAGACACGCTTAGAGATGATACTAGAGCAGCCTCTTGTGCAGGAAATGATGCTCATATAGAATTACTTAACTATCAATTCATCACTGCTCCAGCACCAATATCTTATCAGTTAGTTACAAATCCAGCAGGAACAATTATCGTACCCAACCAAGCTACACCAGTATTTGACGGTAGTACAAGTAATCCAATAAGCGGTGGAAAATACAGTATTATCATTACTGACGCCAATACTTGTGAATACAATTATGATATATATATACCTATTTCATTACCAATGCAAGTAAAAGATAGCATATCACCAACTCATTGTGGTCAGGAAAACGGTATCATTAAGCTTAATGTAATAAATGGAAATGCCCCTTATGTTGTTACAGTTACTTACCCTAACGGGAAAGACTCTGTTTCTAACAATTTATTATTTGACAGTCTAGCTGGCGGAAAATACATCTACAAAGTAGTAGACAATTCTTCTCCTATTGCTTGTCAATTTATAGACAGTGCTATACTGCTTAATGGAGAAGCAAATCTTACGTTAGACATCACACCAGTATCTTGCCATGGCTTACGTGATGGGGCAATAAAAATCATTGCCATTACCAATGCTGACACTTCAAACTTCAACTATAGTTTTATTTTCAACAACTTGACAGCAACAAAAGACTCTTCATTCACCAATATCGGCGGTGGATTTCATTCATTACAAATATCCGAATACAATAACGCAGAAAACACTACTTGTATCTACGATGATTACAACACTTACATCAATATAGTTTACAAAGACTCACTATACACGAACTTCTTAACCATACCAGAGGCATACGTACCTGAGCCAGATAGTATCCATACTTACGTTCAAACTATACCTAGCGATGTAGAAATCCCTAACGGAAAAATACATATAGATAGTATTTACGGAAGTTCAAATCCATACTTTATTTCGCTTAACGACACAAACTCATTTATCAACTTTAATGCAGGAACAGGCAATCAATACCTAAGCCTATCCGAAGGAAGCTACACCGTATACACAAAAGATAGTAGAGGCTGTTTTGACACCACTCAGGTTGCTATTGGTGTCAGATTCTTTATCCCAAATATCTTCACCCCTAACTTTGACGGTGTCAATGACCACTTTGAAGTCTTCAATTACGAAAGTGCTATAGACATTAAAATATACGACCGTTGGGGTACAGTTATTTATGAAAGTGATGATTACGCTAATGATTGGGATGGTGGAACAGCACCTGACGGTACATACTTCTATGAAGTAAAAACAGAAAACAAAGTCGTAAAAGGTTGGGTAGAAATCATAAGATAAAGCTACTTCTCTTTTACAAAACTGATATTTCGTTTCAAACCCTCTATTTTAGTCCGCCTAATTGCTGAACCCACAAAAGTCTTATCAAAAACTTCTTCTGTGATTTCTTCTAAATCTTTGTCACTAAGCCCCTTAAACAAATCGTTAGGGTTGAAAGCTTCCGTCTGATGAGGAGTAGACTTACTATTCCAAGGACAAACATCCTGACAAACATCACAACCAAACACCCAATTATCAAACTTTCCTCTCACCTCTTCTGGGATTGCTTTTTTAAGCTCTATTGTATAATATGAAATACATTTACTCCCGTCCACTACGTAAGGATCTACAATCGCACCCGTAGGACAAGCATCTATACAGCGTGTACAAGTGCCGCAATAATCAAAAGTAGGGTTATCATACTCTAGCTCTAATACCAGTTTAACTATAATATGAGTCTAATTTAGATTGAATTGTTTTTTGCAATATCGAGGAAAAATGATTTAGCATAACTGGTTAAGGTAAATTATTTTAACGAAGAGAGTGTAAAAACAAACAGGATAAATGACTTATCTTATAGTTAAAATGGTATAAATCACAAATAATCTCTGCCACAAAACAGAAACTACCACTGTCTTTATTAATCAATAAACTATTCTTTCCTGTCCACCCTAAACCAGATTGCTGTGCCCACACCCTATCCATCACAGGAGCCGAATCAGTAAAAGCCCTACCATTTATCTCGCCTATTTCTTCCCTTATCACTTCAATAAACGCTTTACATTTCTTTCTGATGACCTTATGATAATCTTTCCCGTAAGCATATTTAGAAACCTTGTACTTCCCTGTACGAACTTCTTGAGGGTAATAATTAAGTGTAAGAGAGATTACAGATTTTGCCCCCTCTACTAATTGAGTCGGGTCAAGCCGTTTATCAAAATGATTTTCCATATAACTCATTTCACCATGGCGATTTTGGCGAAGCCAATCCTCTAACCTTGGGGCTTCCTCTTCCAAAAAACCTGCTTTTGATACACCACAAGCAGAGAATCCTAATTCTAAAGCCTTTTGTTTAATAAAAAGAGTGTTCTTATGGGTTTGAATCTTGTTCACAGCACAAAGTTAAAGAAAAACAAAGTCCGCAACTTAACCCATTAAAAGAATTATATCATTTTAATTTTGGTTATAAAAATTATTTGGGAGTTACTATCTTTGCTAAAAAAGCAATATGGTCGGGCTTTTTGTTTTCTTGTGTCATATTGAGCTTGTCGAAATACATAACAAAAAAACAAAAAGGATTTCCACGAAGACATGTCCGTCTACTGACGAATCCCTAACGCAAAAAAACACTTGCTAGCAGTCCTGGCCTCCCTTAAATGCAGAAACCAACTTATTAGAAAATAAAAATTCTTTTAATTCTGGTACAGTCACATCTAATATCTCATTATTCGTACCCTCCCAAATTTTAAGCCCTTTATATAAATACATTACATACTGTCCCATCCCCATCACAGAATTCATATCATGCGTCACTACCACTGTAGTAATGTCATACTCTTCTGTGATTTCTGTTATCAACTCATCAATCGTAATTGCTGTCTGTGGGTCAAGCCCAGAATTCGGTTCATCACAAAACAAGTATTTTGGATTCATCACAATTGCTCGTGCAATTCCAACTCTTTTTTGCATTCCACCAGAAGTTTCAGAAGGCATCAGGTGGGCAGCATCTTCTAATCCTACACGCTTCAAACAAAAATGAACACGCTCTTTTTTTTCTTCCAAAGACATCTTACTACGCATAGAAAGAGGAAACATCACATTCTCTTCTACAGACATACTGTCAAACAAAGCACTACCCTGAAACAGCATACCAATCTCTTGACGAAGATTTTTTTGAATCTCTAAGCTTTCATAAAAATCCCTTCCGTCATAAAGTATTTCACCACTGGTAGGAGGTATCAAGCCTACAATAGATTTTAATAACACGCTTTTACCAGTACCACTAGCCCCGATAATTAGATTTGTCTTTCCTTTCTCAAAAATTCCTGAAATCCCTTTTAGCACTTCATTATCCCCAAAACTCTTCTTTATGTTTCTAATCTCTATCATTATAATAAAAGTTGGGCTAATAAGTAATCTGCTAACAATACAGCGATACAGCTATTGGTTACCGCACTAGTACTCGACTGCCCTACTTCTAAAGCTCCTCCCTTAGTATAATACCCTTTAAACGCAGAAATAGAGGTTATTAAAAAAGCAAATACAACAGATTTAATAAGAGCAAACCGCACATTCGTTTCTATGAAGTCCATCCTTAATCCTTGTATATAATCTGCCTCGGTAGCAATACCAGTAAGCATCGCTGCTAAATATCCTCCTAACATTGATAAGAAACCCGCTAAAACAATTAACGCTGGAAATGTAACCAAAGCAGCAAGTACTTTAGGTAATACCAAATAAGAGGTAGCATTTACTCCCATTACCTCAAGAGCATCTACCTGCTCAGTAATGCGCATTGTCCCTAGCTCACCTGCTATGTGCGACCCCACTTTTCCAGCCAACACGATAGACATAATTGTAGGTGCAAGTTCTAGTAAAGTCATATCACGGACAAGCATTCCTATTACCGTTTTCGGGATAAAGGGACTTACTAAATTGTATGCCGTTTGTACTGCAGTTACCGCTCCTATAAAAAATGAAATAATCGATACAAGAAAAATAGAATTTACCCCTAGCTTAACACATTCCTCAAAAAAACGCCGAACATAAACCCTAAAGGATTCCATGTGGATAAAAAAACTAGCTATAAATAAAGAAAATTTTCCGATTAATGTCATTGGAGGATGAAAGTAATGTTTTTTTTTGCTAAAATACCATAAATAAAATGAATTCGTAATGACTTCTCTTAAAAATCAATCAACTAATGTCTAAAATTGTCATCACGGGTGGTACAAAAGGGATTGGAAGAGCCATCCTAGCTAAATTCTGGCAAGAAGGGTGGGAAGTAATTACCTGTGCTCGAAACGAAAAAGATTTATCAGCTTTATCAAAAAACTACCAATCTGAACGGATAGAAACATTTCCTGCAGATTTATCTAAAAAGGAAGACCGAACAGCATTTTGCAATATTCTTAAAGAAAAAAAAATTGACATACTAATTAACAACACCGGCACTTACATCCCTGGAAGTATCCACGAGGAAGATGAGGGGGTTTTACAAACAATGATTGAGACAAATTTATACAGTGCTTACGACATCAGTAGAGCTGTAATTCCTCAATTAAAGAGCAAGAAATCAGGACATATTTTCACCCTTTGCTCTACAGCAAGTATTATACCTTATATCAATGGAGGCTCATATTGTATTAGTAAATTTGCATTACTAGGTATGAACAAAGTATTGCGAGAAGAAATGAAAGAACATGGGGTAAGGGTAACCTCTATCCTTCCTGGTGTAACAAAAACCGCTAGTTGGGATGGAGTAGACTTAGAAGAAGGACAATACATGAACCCTGAGGATGTAGCAGAAACCATTTGGTCGGCTTACAAGCTCAGTAAACACAGTGTAATAGAAGAAATAATTATGCGTCCACAATTGGGCGATTTAGACTAAAAAACATACAATTATGACATTTGATGAAATCAACATTGGTGATACAGCTAGCATAAGCAAAGTAATCACATCAGAAATGATAGAAAAATTTGCAGAAATATCTGGTGATGACAACCCTGTACACCTTGATGAAGAATTTGCTAAAACTACTGTATTTGGTGAGCGAGTAGCACACGGAATATTAGTAACGGGACTTATCTCTAATGTACTAGGTAGGAAACTACCGGGTTATGGTTCTATTTATGTATCGCAATCAGTACAATTTATGAGACCCGTAAAAATTGGTGACGAAATCACTGCTACAATAGAAATCATAGAAAAAGATGAGCGACGTGGTACTTGCAAGTGCAAGACAACTTGTACCAACCAACTAGGAAAAGTAGTAATACGAGGAGAAGCAGTAGGAATGCCTCCCAAAGCATAATTTTAAAGTATGAACACTTCTTATTGCGAAAGCTTAAACAAATACAAACGTCGCCAATCTATTGAAGTACAGGTTGGAAACATAACATTGGGTGGAAATAACCCTATCAGGATACAATCTATGACCACCGTAGATACGATGGACACAGAAGGTTCTATCACACAATGCGTTCGTATGATTAAATCTGGTTGCGAGTACATCCGTATTACTGCACCTAGCATTAAAGAAGCCAAAAACCTCAAAAACATAAAAGATGGGTTGCGACAACAAGGTTATAACACTCCCCTTATTGCAGACATTCACTTTACTCCAAACGCAGCAGAAGAAGCTGCCAAAATAGTAGAAAAAGTTCGCATCAACCCTGGTAATTTTATTGATAAAAAGAAATTTGACATCATAGAATATACTGACAAAGAATATGCCCAAGAGCTAGAAAAAATTCGCATCCGATTCATCCCTTTGCTCCATATTTGCAAGGAACACAACACTGCTCTACGAGTAGGTACAAACCATGGATCTTTATCTGACAGAATTGTAAATAGATACGGAGATACGGCCCTAGGCATGGTTGAGTCAGCCTTGGAGTTCTTACGCATCTGTCACGACGAAAACTTCACCGCAGTAGTTATCTCAATGAAATCCAGCAACCCTATCGTGATGGTGCAAGCCTACCGCCTGCTAGTAGCCAGACTCAACGAGGAAAACTTACCTCCCTACCCGCTTCACCTTGGCGTAACAGAGGCTGGAGAAGGAGAAGATGGAAGAATAAAATCTGCCGTAGGTATTGGCACATTATTAGAAGATGGACTTGGTGACACCATAAGGGTATCACTTACAGAAGACCCAGAATTTGAAGCCCCTGTAGCCAAAACATTAACCGAAAGGTATATCAACAGGGCTAATCATCCCACCATACCTAAATGTGACGAAAGTCTTATCACCCCTTATCAGTACAGTAAGAAGAACTCTCTTTCTATCCAAAACATAGGAAAGAAACAAGTGCCAATAGTCCTCAGTGATGTTTCTCAAAAAACAATTACTACTGACTTGCTCAAATCCCTTGGACATCATTACCTACAAGAACTAGACAAATGGGCAACTAGTGATATGGCAGTTGATTATATTTATGTTGGTAATCAATCATTAAATATAGAATTACCTGGTACAATCAGAGCAATAGTCAATGCTGACAAATGGGATAAAAGCACGATGTGTTATCCCTTATTTCACTTCCGTGAATATACCGACAACACGGAACTACATCCCCAACTTAATTTTTTACTCGTGGATGTCGATAGTGACACAATTGATACAATTGACGAAACTGTAGTTTTGATTTTACACTCTAATAACAGCAATTATTTAGCTGCAATTCGTTCCTATATTCTCAACCTAGAAGAGAGAGGCATTCGTAACCCCGTCATCATTCACAATACTTATGATGGTACTAGTTTAGAAAACTTTCAATTACACGCTTCCGCAGATATCGGGGGCTTGTTTGTAGATGGTCTTGGTGATGGTGTTTTTCTTAAACACAAAAATATTCAGGCTTCTATGAGAATCTCTTTTGGTATATTACAGGCAACTCGTACACGAATTACCAAAACAGAATACATTAGCTGTCCATCTTGTGGTCGTACATTGTTTGACTTACAAGAGACTACTGCCAAAATCAGAGAACGCACTAATCACCTCAAAGGATTAAAAATTGGAATTATGGGGTGCATAGTAAATGGCCCTGGTGAAATGGCTGACGCAGACTATGGTTATGTAGGTTCTGGGAAAGGAAAAATCACATTATACCGAGGACAAGAGGTCGTCAAAAAATCCGTCACCTCAGAGACTGCCGTCAATGAACTTATCGAAATCATAAAATCAGATGGGAAGTGGGTGGAAAAGAAAGCTCGATGAGTTTATATCGTTTACTCCTTCTCGAAAATGATTTTTCTAACGGAATAGAAATAGCAGTAAATATTCTTGAGGGAACGATAGCTAGTATTAGTGTTTTGTTGTTCGTATCATTATTTCTTATAGGTTCACCATATTTGTTTTATAAAATTCCGACAATATTTAATTATCAAAAAACAGGAATCACACTTGCTTCTGTTGTAGCGTTACTTTTTGTTTCCACCTTTATTTATATTTACTTTCAAGATGAATTCTTTTCTAAAAGCGACTCTATAGAACTATTAGCCGAGCAAGATATTTATTTATCTGACGATTTAAAAATCATCAATAATGAAAGCAGTGGTGGGATTGATGGCTATAATCAAATTTTAATTCTAGAAATCTCTGATTTAAACACGAAAAAAACAATCTCTAAATTCAGGAAAGAGAACAACGGATCTTTAACTCAAGAGACCACCCTAGAACCACAAGATTGCACGAAACAGTACAAAATAAGTATCAACCCAGATAAGAAACAGATTACTATCCACGTTTCTTCCTATATTAAATAATCAAATCAATTTAAAAAAAAGCTCTTCGTTTAGTGGACTCAGTATCTTTTACGTATTTTGGTTTGAACTTATTTTTTAGGGGTAATCACTACAATTCTCTTTGAATAACAAAGAACCGTTATTGTTTCCTAATGATTTAGATTGAACAAAATCTTAAAAACGAAACCCCTGAGAAGAACTATTTAAAAGATATAACACAAAGTCTTTTTGAGTATTATAATAAGATACTTCAACCCCTACTATAGCATGAGTCCCCCCTACAACACTGCATAACGTATACTTCAACAAAATACTCTTTTCTGAACTTTGTTTTTTTTGAAACAGACACATACCATCTCTTCTTTCTATCACAGCCCCATCAAGTAAAGAATCTATATGATATTCAAAAAATAATAAAACTTTATTAGAATCTATTTTTGACTCATCTATATCACCGTATTTATTTAAAACATAATCAAACTCTGGATAGTATGATTTCTCTACCCACTTTGAAAAACAAATAGAAGAATCTTTACTAAAGTAAATAGAGCTATCATATTTTACCGTTTTTAATTCGACAAAATTTTTAGGTATCGTAATATAATAACCTACTTCTGCATTATTAATTGTTAGAAAAATAGAGTCTTCATAAAGACTTGGCTTTAACAAAATCTCTTCTTCAATAGAATCAATAGTGGTTCCTGAGTCTAATTTTACTTTATGTTTTTCATCACTATTACAAGAAATTAAACACAGACATAAAAACAATACTACACCTTTCATAACAAATCATTCTTTTACTTCTCTTTTATATTCTGTTGTTCTTCTTACGATTACTTCACCTCTACCTCAAATGATGCAATCACCTCTTCTCTCCTATTATACAATTTTACAGGGATAAGTCCTGTTGAACACACAATATTAACAGCCCCTTCATCTGTTGTTCGATATCCTATTCCGTTTAATCGCATCAAATATCTTGTTTTACTATTTTTTAACTCAACAGTCATCATGCGTAACGAGTCAACAACATAGTAATATTGAAGAGGTAGTACACCGTACCATTTTTTACGTTTAGCTTTACCAATCCATATGTCCAAGTCATCAATAAGGTGAAGAGAATCTTTTATCGTTATTATACCATATTGACTATAATCTACGTCAATTATCTTGTTTGTTTTTCACATTCTCTTCGTTAAAATAATCTACCGTAACTAGTTATGCTAAATTATTTTGCCTTAATAATGCAAAAAATAATTCAATCTAATCTAGACGCATATTACGATCAAAATGGTATTAAATGCGGTTTAGCATATAAAAACAAACCTTTTTTTTTAGCGTCTTGAATGCTCGACACATTACACTTGTTTTGATGAACAAAGTCTCCATTTTTTGAAAAGAAAATGCTTATTTTATAATACGAAAATGAAATCAGAAAGATAATTACAAATATTTTTATTGCTTTTTTCATTTTTTAGTTGTCCTCTTTTTCGTCGGGACTAAAAGCTTATCTAGCTTTACACCATCATTACTTCCTTTCCCATTCTGGATACTTCTTTTTAAGCCAAGAGTATTTCCACTCATCAGGACAACCTACACAGTCGTCATAACTAGCCCCATGAGAACCATATGCATCACTCAAAAAAAGAACAAAATCTTGTAATTTCTCATTCGTATAATTCTTATTGTTGTATACAAAACCACCTTGATAACCGTTAAAACAAAAACGTTCTTCACACTTCCCAATAAAAAAGGTAACACTTATATTAGGCACAATATCAGAAGAGTCATTTTCTTGACTTTCTTCTTTTAAAATTTTCAAAAACTCGGATACTACTTCATCATACACTATTACAGGAAGTACATCAACATAAAAAAAATCAGGCTCAGTCTCTACTACTGCCCTACAGCATCTTGACCCCCATCTATCTACCGTTAACCCCCTGTCGATTATCCTAAGGGATGATATTTTAGCATGAGTAAAGTCTAAGCTACTAGTACGGCAAGAGGTCGTAACAAGTACTAATCCTAACAATAAAAAATAAAACTTATTGAGACCCCACACCAACTTTATTTCCTGCTGCATCTTTTACGTATTTTGGTTTGAACTTTTGCTTAAATTGTTTTTTTTCTTCAGGATCCACCTGTCTTCCAGAATAATTTGTACCTGTCCTTTCTACCCCGTAATACTTTAGATATCTAGAACCTGTTTTATATCCGCCAGTATTGGTTCGGTTGTTTTTTGAATCAAACTTATAACCTACCTGACCGCCATTTCTTCTTAATTCTTGAGCATGAGTTGACGCTACTCCTCCTCTAACTAAGTAAACAGAAGAGTTTTTCATGTTATGAGAATACCGTGTTTGCTTAAAGCTTTTACCATGTATATGGTTATATACTTCTGTTTCCCACGTCACAATGGCATCTTTTTCTCTTGGATTTCCATATTTCTCAAGTGGCTCCGTATATCTACCAAAATCAAATAAATATTGTGCTAGATGCCTAGACTCATGAGCTAAAATAACCGTAGGAGATGCCACCCATCTACTTGGATATTCATTTGCTGCTTCTGGATCCCAAAACAAAGTCATGGCCGTATTAGACTTTTCATGATTACCTTTAAATCCTGCATTCATGTTTTCTGGTAATTCAATATATACTATAATGTCTTCCGCAGTCTTAACATCCAAAAGAAAGCTACCCGCATCAGTCCCTTTCATATAGCCTATAGCTGCATAAAAGGCTCTTTCGAGCTTATGATCATGGTCATTGGCAAACACAAACTTATTACCATCATCACCCACTCTTCATAAGACTCCTTCGGCAAGTCCTTGTAGCCCAATTTATCAATTTTTGTGTACATTACCTCTTGTTTTATATACAATATTCTCAAAACGGTAGGGTTTGGCTGTAACTTAGCCTGCTCCTTTATACCTCTATCACTATAATAATTTGCCTTAGACATCAACAAAGGAATACAGTTAGGGTAATACCGTAATGCTGTATCTATAGCTGACAGGTAAAAATCATCCATCCCAAACTGAAACTCATATCCGCTTGCCAAGTCAAACATAGTCATCGCAATACTTTCTTTCTGATTAAGAGGATGCATATAAGACTCGCTTTTAATTGCGTCCACAGTAATCCCCATTTGTTTAATGATCCACTGGTCACTAGGAAAGCCTGAGTTTGTTAGTTCAACGTTTATCCATTCCCCTTTTTCGTCAAGGTGTTTGATATAGACATGATTGGGAGCCATCGTTAAGTGATCCTTTGCACCAATCTCTTCACATAATATTTTATATAAATAAGGCAATGAGTGACAGTTACCTGTTTTGGTCTTCATTAATTTAGTCGTAAACATCTTTGTCCAATCCTTATCCCCCATGAAATCATCAAAATCATAAGTATATGGCTTATGATTATTAATTGGCAAAGTATCAGTCATATAGGTGAAAACTGCCCAATTACCAGCTGTCTTATACCAGTTTAACTATAATATGAGTCTAATTTAGATTGAATTGTTTTTTGCAATATCGAGGAAAAATGATTTAGCATAACTGGTTAAGGTAAATTATTTTAACGAAGAGAGTGTAAAAACAAACAGGATAAATGACTTATCTTATAGTTAAAATGGTATTATACTTCATCAATCCTTTTTTCCTAATTACTCCCTTCAATTGGATTCCAATTTCAGTAATCGTTTCTTTAAAAACCTGATAATTCAAAGTGTTTTTATGATAAACATTTTCGGTGATAAAAACTGCTCTCTTAAAATCAATTTTTTTTTCTCCTTTAAGCATTTGTAATTGCTCTTCAAATGCTTTTTTATACATCATTTTATGAGTAGTAAAAAAACATCTCTAATAAGAAAGAAAACTTCATCATTGGTATTTAAGGTTAAATCAGAATTATCCAATAAAAGCTAACGAAAGAAATCATAAAATGAAATTATTTCCAAAACTTAAAAAAGGATAGCTTAGCAACAAAAAACCACCTACCTCTTATTCATAAAAGCCAATTTACTTTCAAAAACATGAGCTATAGACCTTGCTCTTGTCTTAGTTGACTCAGCTACATCTCCTTCAAAAAGTTCATCCATGTTTTCAACAAACAACTCTACCCACTGTGCAAAGTGCTTTGCATCTACAGGCAAGGACACATGTGCTTGAAAAGGGTTTCCATTATAATCTCCTTTAGCAAAAATTATTTTAGACCAAAACTCATACATCTTAGGAAGGTGAGAGTCCCAGTCTACCTTAGCAAAATCATTAAAAACAGGTGACAAAACTTTATTAGCATTCACTTTGTCATAAAATGAATCTACCATTAATTTTATGTCTTTTTTTGTTTCTATATCTCTTTTCATTTTTTTTAATTTTCAGAATTTTTCTCCTAAACTAATTCACAAACCTAAACAATAATTAGACGAAAAAGGAAATACTAAATACTAACATAAATCATTATTCAACTTGATTTTACATCTAATTTATTTAAAAATTTCACACTACGGATTATATTGTACCGAAATAGATTTCGTCTCTCCAGTATTGCTGTCTAGCGTAAAAGAACCAAATACAGCACCGCCAGACATCAACTGGGCAGACAATGTATTAGGACCAGAAGAACCTTGATTAACTGCATAAAAATTAATATAATTATGCCCTGGTGTTAAAGTCAAATTAAGAATCGTTCCTCCGTTGGTTATCATCAAATTTTCATTAATCCAAGTACCATTATGATTGATAGATATAACATCTCCATCTTGATCAGCATTATCCCATACCTTCAATTGTATCACTTTTGTTTGGGTTGAGTAAGTATTCTGATAAGTACTTGGGTCAGAAGTACCTGTATTGGTATTAAAATTAATTCTAATCCCTGTTTGGTTACTCTCATTTTCTAAATCATTTTCGGTGTGCCAATTGAGTCTTATAAATCCAAGATTGGCAGTATCTGCAACACTTGATAAGCTATAACAATAATGAAAAGTAGCTGTCCCTGACTGACTTACTGTTACTTTATCTTCACTAGCTAATAATTGCCCTTCAAACGCATTGACCTCTGGCATATTAAAACCAGAGGAGTTCTTTACTGAGGCTTCAACATCTATCAGATGAATACAATCTGGATCACCATCAAAATCAAAAGTAACATCTACGGCAAAATCTTTGTTACTAGTACCACATTTGGATGGGACAAGCTCATAACGAGGACGTTTGAGCTTCATTTTTTTACACTTTGTTTCCTCTATCTCTAGTTCTAACTTTTTACACCCAGCAAAGAGAACTAAGGTCAATATTATATAAGCTACATTTTTCATTTTGGATTGTATTTAATTTCCAACGTACCACTTTCTTCTAAATCTGATTTCATTACTATTTTTTGTTCTTTCACACCATCATAGACTACAACAGCAGCAGTGTTTGGTCTATACTTACCCAAATTGTGAGCGTATAGAATCAATCTAGAACTCCCTTCTGGGATGGTTACCTTAATCTCGTACCTATCTTTAGTTAAGGTGTATTCTTTCAAAATCACATCACTATTTAAAAACAAAGAGATAATATCTCCATCTACCAGCTGGTGATCATAAACATATATCGTTAGCTCTGGACTTTTTACTTTAATTTTATATTTAGTTACTATGTCTCTATCGTTTACTTTATCTTTTGTAACTACATTGGTGTCTGGTAACTCCTCAAATACATCTACAGAATCCATCACAATTTGATCAATAAGTTTCTTTGTTGGTTTCTCTCTTTTTTGTTTTTCAAAGAACATAAAGTTATACTTCAAGTTCAATCCAATATACGAGCCTTTCATCACCGCTTTGTCTTTGATTACATTCGTGCCTTTATTAATAATTTGATAATCAATTTCTTGCAAATTACCAATGCTCTGACTTGCGTGAAATGCTAAACCTACAGACCACATTCCATCATAAAAATCTCGCCATTGTATACCAATCTCTGGTACTGCATTTAAGTTTCGGTTAGCAAAAGTACTCGCTATTGTCACATCATCATTTCCTCTCGCAAAACTTTTAGAAGCATTGAGTCTCTTCGCATTTACAAAATCATAATCAATTCCTAATTGAGCATAAAAATAAGTGTTTTTTTCAATCTGATGTGCATACTGAAAAGAGCCGAAAACAGAAGGAAAAGTTGCTACGCTTTTTGCTTTCACTCTAAACCCTGGGTGACGCTCTTCAAAATTCTTATCCCTCATTTTCCATTGATATCGCTTAATGGTAGCACCACCTTCCAACGTGATTGCATCAAAAATCCTATACTGGATTTGCCCACCCCAATTAATGACCGAACCAACAGAAGGACTTCTTAGAGCTTCTCTCCCTGCCGAATAAGAGCGGAAAAAAGACCCGTATTCTAATCTAGGACCTATATAAGCATTCTGCTGTCCATAGCTCAAAAAAGCTACACTAGACAATATCATTATGATTAATATCTTTTTCATTTATAGTTCTAATTTAAGAAATTTTCCTGTATAGCTCTCTTTTATCTTTATAATTTCTTCTGGAGTTCCTTCTGCAATTATTCTGCCACCCTTTCCACCTCCTTCAGGACCTATGTCTATTACGTAATCAGCTACTTTTATAATGTCCATATTATGCTCAATTACAAGTACCGTATTACCTTTCCCTACCAATTTATTCAAGACTTCTATTAATATTTTAATATCTTTAAAATGTAAGCCTGTAGTAGGTTCATCTAATATATATAACGTTTTACCTGTGTCTCGCTTAGACAGTTCGGTTGCCAATTTTACTCGCTGAGCCTCTCCCCCAGATAATGTAGTCGCATGCTGTCCTAATGATATATAACCCAAACCTACATCTTGTATTGTTTTAATTTTTCTCAAAATATTAGGATGATTTTCAAAAAATACTACCGCCTCATTGATTGTCATGTCCAAAACATCAGAAATAGACTTACCTTTGAAGCGAACATCTAAAGTCTCGCGATTATATCGCTTACCTCTGCACACCTCACATGGGACTTGCACACTCGGAAGAAAATCCATTTCTACCACTTTTACTCCTGCACCTTCACAAGTTTCGCAACGTCCACCTTTTACATTAAAAGAAAAACGTCCCATCTTATAGCCTCTTATTTTGGACTCAGGTAACTGCATATACAAATTACGAATATCAGTAAACACACCTGTATAAGTAGCAGGATTAGACCTAGGCGTACGACCAATTGGTGCTTGATCCACCTCTATCACTTTATCAACACGGTCTAAACCTTCTATACTGTCATACTCTAAAGGCTCTTTGAGAGACCTGAAAAATTCTTGCGACAAAATAGGATGCAATGTCTCGTGAATCAAAGTAGACTTACCAGAACCCGATACTCCCGTTATAGCCACCATTTTACCCAAAGGCAAAGTCAAAGTCACGTTTTTAAGGTTATTGCCTTTCGCTCCTCTCAATATTATATACTCCCCATTCCCCGCTCTTCTTTCGCTAGGGACGGCTATCCCATCAGTCCCTGAGAGATAGTTTGATGTAATGGTATCTAACTTCTTAAAATCCTCAGGAGTACCTTCTGCCACCACTTCTCCGCCATGCTTACCAGCACCAGGCCCTATATCCAAAATATAATCTGCCTCTAGCATCATGTCTTTATCATGCTCTACTATCAACACGCTGTTACCTATATCTCGCAGTTTTTTCAACGCTTTTATTAGCTTCTCATTATCTCGCTGATGTAGCCCAATACTCGGTTCATCCAAAATATAAGTCACTCCCACTAGCTGAGACCCAATTTGAGTCGCTAATCTAATCCTTTGAGACTCCCCACCAGACAATGTTCTCACAGGGCGGTGCAACGTCAAATAATCTAAGCCTACGTTCAACAAAAAACCTATTCGCTTCCTTACTTCTTTGAGTACTTCTGTCGCAATTGCTCTTTGTTTATCATCCAATCTATCTTCTAAACCTTCTAGCCATTCCGAAAGTTCAGCAATATTCATCAATGCCAAATCAGAAATATTTTTCTTATCTAATTTAAAATGTAACGACTCTTTCCTCAAACGCTGACCTTCACAACTAGGACAAGTCACTGAAACCATAAAGTCATTCACCCAACGTTGCTCTTTTTCTGAAGCATTCTCTTGATGGCGTTTCAAAAATGGAATTACTCCCTCAAAAGTTTTATCTTCAGTTATTTTAGCACCATTATCTTTTTTCTTTACTTGGTATTCCCCACCATTAACAATAAGGTTTAAAGCATGTGCAGATAAATTTTTAATCGGAGTACTAATATCATGTTTTTTATTTTCGGCTTTGATGATCTCCTCTGCTTCTCTAAAAATCCATGTATTTTTATAATCCCCCATTGGCTTTATACCACCTTGAGCGATAGACAAACTATCATCTGGAATTACCCGATTTTCTGCAATTTCTTTGACTACCCCTAGACCACTACAGGTAGTACAAGCACCATAAGGAGAGTTAAACGAAAAGTTATTAGGTGCAGGCTCATCATAAGAAATACCCGAACTAGGACACATCAAATGTTTAGAGAAATAAGAAAGGTTTTCTTCCTCATTTATAACTGCCATCACTCCATTCCCTTCTATCAAAGCCGATTTTACCGATTGAGTAAGCCTTTGTCTATCATTTACACTCACTTGTAGTCTATCAATCACAATCTCTATATCATGAGTTTTGTAACGGTCTACCTGCATCTTAGGACTTAGATTCACTACTTCCCCATCTATCCTCGCCTTGGTATAACCCATCTTTTGGATCTGAACAAATAACTCACGATAATGCCCTTTCCTAGCACGCACCACTGGTGACAACACAACTAACTTCTTACCCTCATATTTCTCTACAACCAAATCTATAATTTGATCCTCCGTTTGCCTAGCCATACGCTCACCCGTCACATAAGAATAAGCATTCCCTGCTCTGGCATATAATAATCTTAAAAAATCATAAATTTCAGTAATCGTACCCACAGTAGAGCGAGGATTTCTAGAAGTTGTTTTTTGTTCGATAGAAATAACAGGGCTCAAACCATCCACTTTATCTACATCTGGGCGTTCCATATTACCGATAAAAGAGCGTGCATAAGCCGAAAAACTCTCCATATACCTACGCTGTCCTTCCGCATAAATCGTATCAAACGCCAAAGAAGATTTTCCACTACCACTCACTCCCGTGATTACTACCAATTTATCCCTCGGTATCTTTACATCAATCCCTTTTAGGTTATGCTCTCTAGCACCGTAAATCTCTATATACTCCTCCTTATTTGCCATAAGTTGCAAAGATACAAAATCTAACTAGCAATCATTTTAGAAAAATTAAAATCTATTTTTATTATTTGGGTGTGCCACCACTCGCCAAAAAAGGCAGAGTGCTGTCAGGCTATCGCTACTCAATCTTCCCGAAAAAGAAAATCGGGAAGGATTTCAAACAAACCGCTCTATCCCTCACACAAAAAAATAATTATTTTGCCCTATTCTGAGCATCTTGTGATGCAGTTTTTCTTCTTCTTGATCCTGCTATTTTATTATTCCCAAATCTGTAACCAATATTTAGTTTCAAACGACGCGTCTCCCAAGTATAGAAATAATCTATACGTAAATCATCTTGCTGGTTATAACCAAAGCTTTGTCTAATATTTAAAAAATCTTGATACACCAAATTAAAATCAAATCTTTTAATTTTTTTACTTACACCAAAATCCAACTGATAATGAGGCTCCACAAAAAATGTATTCCAAAACACACTTGAGTTATAATAGCCACTGAGTTCTGCTTTAAACTTTTTTGGTAACTTAAACATTTGCTGCATATTTAAGGTATAACTCCATAATGAATTATTGACATTAAGCCCACCAAACTCAAAAATCTGTTGATTATAAAACACATTTCCATTAAAATTAAAAGTCCACCATTTGGTGACTGGTATAGGTACAACTGCATTAAAATTAAAGTTATGAATATTGTTTACGTTTATTTGTGTTTGTGTAATGTCTTGAGATCCCTCTTTTTTGAATTTAATTTGATTAATCGCATCAGATGTATTAGTGTAACCAAAGGTGAAGAACACTGCACTTTCAATCCCAAATCCCATCGTAAAAGCATCAGAGTACTGAGGGCGTAAAAAGGGATTCCCTTTGTAAAAAGCAAACTGGCTTGTCTGATACTCAAATGGGTTTAAACTTCCATAATTAGGTCTATCAATCCTTCTAGTATAAGAAAAACTTACATCTGTCTTTTTGGACAAAACTCGTTTTACGCTAAAGTTTGGAAACACATTCAAATAATTTCTTTTCACAGTACTGTCTACCGTTGGAGAAAAGCCTTTCGAATAAGTATACTCCAACCTAATCCCCAAGTCTCCGCTCCATTTTTTCCATTTTTTACTTAGTGAAGCATAAGACGCAAACACATCTTCATTGTAAAAAAAGGTATTAGAATTATTTGCAAAAAGCGTATTAAAATCATCTCCCGTAAATTGCTCATTATCACTTTTCGTGTTCACCAGCGTTGTTTTTACCCCTGTTTCTAATGAAAATTTCTTCTTTAATTCTTTTTCATAATCAGCCTTAAGCACAACTACTCCTACTTTTGTTTTAGAATTTGATTTTAAAACCGAAGGCAATACCAACGCTCCTTTTTCATAACGATTATTTATCAAATCCTGCCCAAACCCCCAGCCTCTTGACACAAAATCCACATCAAACACAAAAATCTCTTTTTCTTTAATTTTATGTTCAAAATTCAAATTTAAGCTCTGACCAGCCCAATAAACATCATTATTGAATTTTGTATCAATAGAGTCATAACTATAAGTGTTATCTCCCGATAATTTTGTTCGATTATAAGCAGGTGTCCCTAAAAAACCACCCGAATACCCTGAATACAAGAATCCAACAGTAGTTTTTTTTCCTAAAAACCAATCTAAGCCAGCTCTACCTCCAAAACCTTTTGCATGGCTAAGAGACTTAGATTGGGTATCAAAATGAGTTTGACTTGTAGCAGTAGCCAAATCATATTCCGAATCATAAACGTTAAAGCTTTTGTTGTTATAAGCATGAATTCCACCAAAAGCATTGAATTTTCTATTTCTGTAATTAACCGATAAAGAAGGTGATACCTTATGAAACTCTCCATACCCTAAATTAAGTCCTATTCTACCATTAAGACCTAAGGCAGCGCCTTTTTTGAGTATAACATTAATAATACCCGCAGAACCTGCCGCATCATATTTGGCTGGTGGCGTGTCAAAAACTTCTACTTTTTCTATATCTGTTGCAGGCATGCTCTCCAACCATTGCATTAAATTTTCTACGGACATAAAAGTCCTCTTCCCATCAATATAAATGACAACATTTTGTTTCCCTTTTAACGTTATCGAGCCATCTTGACTTAAAATCACTCCTGGTATTTTACCTATCAATTGCTTTACATTACCAGATTGTAAAACTGGTGAATCTTTAACATTAACAGTCAAGCCTCTTGATGTTTTCTCAATCATCGGCTTTTTCTTCTGTGTCAGTGTTACTTTGTCTAGCTCTATTGATGCTACAACTACTTGTTGGCGAGGCACTACAAAGTCTTGGTTAGGTTTTAATTCAAATACAGGAAATGTGATTTTTGAACCTAAGTTTTCGAAAGTTAAATAATATAAGCCTGCCTTTGTATCAAAAGCATAATATCCTGTTGTGTCTGACATCTTCATAGCAATCAGCACAGAATCTGAGGCTTGAAGTAATGAGATTACAGTATACGGCAGTGGTTTATTTTCTTCATCTGCAGTATAACCTCTTATCTTTTGTGCAAAAGAGAATATAGTTGAAAATAATAATAAGGAAACGAAAAAGATTTTTTTACTTTTCATCAAGGATTGTTTTAGCTTTAATTACTACAAAAGTAAACTTTAGAACGAAAACATTAGGTATTAATTGCTATTTTTTATTGACGTTAGAAGCATCGGAGCAAAAGGGATAGCAGCGACATCCTTTTTTTATTTTTTTCCGTGTCATATTGAGTTTTTCGAAATATAAAGCACGTAAAAAATAAAAAAAGATACAGCGAATAGCCCGACCCGAACTGCTGTACAAAGCGACAGCGAAGTACAACGAGGGATTGCCCTTATTTTACTTTTTAAGCATATAACTATTGCCTGTAAGGGGTTTTATCACATCCTGAAATTCTAAGACCAACAGCATAGATGCTAATTTATTAATGGGGAATTGTGTTTGCATTGCGAGTTTGTCTAAGGTCAATTCTTCGTAATTACTTAAGCATTGCACTATTGTTTTTTCTTCGGTAGAAAGGTTGGTATAATCAATTTTCGTTTCAAATTTTTCTGTTCCTTCTCCTTTTTCCCAACGCATGATATAAGCGATGTCATCAGCAGTATTCATCAAGTTGGCTTTGTGCTGTTTGATGAGGTTATTACAACCTCTGGAAAACTCTCTTTTGATATCTCCTGGCAGGGCAAATACATCTCGGTTATAATCATTAGCCAAGTGAGCAGTAATCATTGCACCGCCTTTTACGGAAGCTTCAATCACAATCGTAAGATCCGAAAGCCCTGCTATAATCCTGTTTCTGGCAGGGAATTTGGGAGCGTCTGGCTTTGTTCCAAAAGTGTTTTCTGTCAGCAAACCGCCTTTCTCTAGCATCGATTGGGCTACTCCCGCATGGGCTGAAGGATAGATTCTGTCTATCCCATTTGCCATAATCCCAATAGTTGGGATATCATGCTTCAGGCATAGTTTATGTGCATAAATATCAACTCCGTAAGCTAACCCACTTATCACAGTTACCTCATATTTCTTCAATTCTGGAATCAGATAGTCCATGAAATCATTTCCGTAATTAGTGGCATTTCGTGTGCCTACGATATTTACAATCCTATTGGCGTTAAGGTCTGCTGTGCCTTTATAATACAGTAGTGCTGGAGAATCTTCAATATTTTTGAGTCTATATGGGTAACTAGAACTTGCAATCGAAATAAGTTCTACTTGCTTTTTTTGGGCTTGTTTAATGATTTTCTCTGCAATTTCAAAATCTTTAAATACTCTAATGGAATTCGCTACACTTTTACCGACTCCTGGTACTTTTAGCAGGTCTTTATCCGAGGCTTCAAAAACTGCTTTTGTAGTTTCAAAATAACTCAAAAATAATTTAATGGTTTTATCTCCTACTCCTTTTACTTGAGTGATTGCCACATCATGTATCGTAATACTCATGTTTTATAATTGGCTAGATAGTTCTTGTAAAAAAGTCTTTACTCGCTTTAAGGAGTCTATTGCTTCTAGGGTGTTTTTCGCTCGTTTTCCTTGAGTTTTCAGAATAACTTTAGCTCCCTCTATTGTGTACCCTCTTTCTTTTAAGAGGTGATAAATTAAACGTATATCTTCAATGTCTTCTTTTGTAAATACTCTATCTCCTTTTTTGTTTTTCTTAGGGGAAAGCTTTTGAAATTCCTTTTCCCAGTACCTAATTAAAGATGTATTGACTTCAAAAATAGTTGCAATCTCTCCAATCGTGTAGTATAATTTTTCTACTTTATGTGGTTTGTAAGGCATTTTGTAATAGTTATTTGGTACTTTCCATCAGTTGACGGATCGCAGTCGTCACTACATCGACTGGTTTTCAATATTTGCTTGTCTTAAGATCTCTTCATACTCTTCTTCTGAGAGATCATTGAAGAAATAATAAACAGGATTTACAACTTTTCCGTTTTTATACACTTCATAATGAACGTGAGGCCCTGTAGAAGTACCTGTACTTCCCACTTCTCCAATTTCATCTCCTCTTTTTAATTTTTGCCCCTTTTTTACATAAACTTTCTGCATATGGGCGTACCTAGTTTTGTATCCAAAGCCATGGTCTATAATGACATTAGTCCCATAACCCGTTAGTTTATGCTCTATCCTAAATACTTTTCCACTACCTGTAGCAAAAATAGGTGTCCCTCTTGATGCTGTAAAGTCAATCCCTTTATGAAACTTTTTTACTTTATATACTGGATGAGTTCTCCAACCAAAACCAGAAGCCAATCTTTTAAGTGTTTTGTTAGACACTGGCTGAATTGCTGGTTGACTACTTAAAAACTTCTCTTTGTCTTTTGCTATCGCCAGTAATTCTATATAAGACTTATCTTGATACAAAATCTTCTCTTTGAGCTGATGAATTTTGTCTAACTTACTTAACACCAAATTACGCACTTCTATGATGTCAGTAATTTTACCATAATCCACTTTTTTCAATCTAAAAGAGTCTTTCACTGGTGGTTCTACCTCATATACAGTACGATACACTTCCCTGTCTTGCTCTTCAAGTAAATATAATGCTTGATTGATGTCAGCTAAATCTTTGTCTAGCTTAGTGTAATTACTTGTAAGAATATCATATTTTGATTTCAAAAAAGTATACTTAGGAGAAGGGAAGTATTTATAGTATAAAAAAGTCATCCCTACGGCTAGTAAAAAAGCCATGGATAAAAAACCCAAAATATTCAAAATAATAGCTCGAGCCTTTACCTCTACACGTTCGTAGCGACATTTTTCAGTATCATAATAGTACCTAATACGAGCCATTCAATAATTTGTTTTTTTTACTAACGAACAAATATACAATTTAAATAAATAGCACCAAAATAGAAGTAGGTATAACGAGTTTATCATTAACTCAAAGTACTCCCTTTATCAAAGTATTTGATTCATCTACTTTAGGAAACTCTTCTATACTGACAGCATTCTTACTGTACCACGACTTTAACTTAGCCAGCGAGTCTGTAGTATCATTAATTGAATTAAACAAGAATTGCCCAGAAGGTGAAATCTTATCAATTACATTTTTCCAAAAAGGGATTTCTAAAAAAGATTTTGGCACTGTGTTATCAATAAATATATCTACAATAATAAGATTGTATTGTTTTTTTATATCTTTAACAAAAGATAAAGCGTCTGCACAAATAATTTCAGTAGCTGCATTCTCTTTTATACCAAACTCATCTTTCGCTACCTGAATAATTACAGCATCTTTTTCTACAGCGGTGATCTTCCCTACATAATCCATTTCATCTCGTAATATTTTGACAATAGTACCACCTCCTAGACCCAATAACAGCACAGAGTTAATTGTAGAAAAGTCAAACTGTTTTAATCCAAAATTAAAAATTCTATGCACTGATCCGTAAGAATAATTGGCGTTCTCAGTATCTAGTACTTTTTTACCATTAATTATCGTTATCTCTAACTGACCGCTATATTCCGAATCTACTTTCCTAGTAAATGGATATACCCAACTAAAAAAACGTTGTGTTTTACTGAATTTCATTTTGAATAATTACTATTAACGTTGTCAATATACGACTGTACACTATCCACTTGAGCTTTCAAATCTTCTTGTAATTTGGTAATTTTAGGTGTTACAATTCCCGAAAAATCTTGTTCGAAAATATCGGATATGATCTCAGGCACTACATATAGAAGGCTATCTGTAGTTAAAAATAATAAAGCTTCCGCTAAACTCTCTTCATTCAGCTTTTCTCCATCATAGCGAATCAGCATCTCTTTTGTGTTAGGGTTAATTGACACATAATGTATCCCTTTATCTTCGTCTTGAAGTTTCTCGGCAAGTTTTATTTGCTCATCTACCCCTTTCTGGCTAAGTTGTACAAGTTTTTTATCTAAAACCTTGACACAAGACACCATACCAAAGCCTATTAATATTGTGAATAAATATTTTCTCATTTCGATTTTATTTTATCTAATTTTGGGATTACAAACATACCACAAAATGGGAAATTATGAAAATAATCTGTGTTGGAAAAAATTATTTAGATCACGTTAAGGAATTTGACAATAAAATCCCCAAAGAACCTATTATATTTACTAAGCCTGACACTGCGGTACTGCGTAAGGGATTTGACTTTTATATCCCTGACTTTTCAAGTAACATACACTACGAAGTAGAAATTCTTGTCAAAATATGTAAAGTAGGAAAAAATATTCAAGCTAAATTTTCTCACAAATATTATGAAAGCATCGGGATCGGTATTGACTTTACGGCAAGGGACTTACAAACCTCTCTTAAAGAGAATAGACTACCTTGGGCGTTGGCAAAAGGTTTTGATGATGCTGCCGTTATTTCAGATTTCATACCAAAAGAACAATATAAAGATGTCCAAAACATTAATTTTAGTTTAAGCTTAAACGGTGAAGTAAAACAATCGGGCAACACTAAAGACATGTTGTTCTCAATAGATAAAATAATTGCGTATATCTCTAAATATATCACACTCAAAAAAGGGGACATTATCTACACGGGAACTCCTAGCGGAGTAGGTCCTGTTTCAGTTGGAGACAAAATTGCATGTGCTATAGAAAACCAAAACTTAATCAACCTTGAAATCAAATAAAACACTCTTACTACTTATCACCCTCCTAGTTATTCAAACTAGCTTTGGACAGCAAAATAAATACCCGAAAGATTATTTCATCTTCCCATTAAAGCCTGGACAACAAAACTATCTATCTGGTACTTTGGGAGAGTTAAGAGGTAATCATTTTCACGCTGGGCTAGACATCAAAACATTTGGGCAAATAAACTGGCCAATACACGCCTGTGCGGATGGCTATATAACAAGAATTAAAATCAGTCCTTGGGGCTATGGAAGAGCAATATATGTACAACACCCAAGTGGTCACATGACAGTATATGCTCACTGTCAATCTTTCAGTAAGGACATTGAAAAATACGTACTAGAACAACAATACGAACAAAAAAGATATGATGTTGATTTGTCTCTATCTAATAATCTTTTTCGAGTAAAACAAAATCAAGTTATTGCTTATTCAGGAAACACGGGGAGCTCAAGAGGTCCACATTTGCATTTCGAAATTAGAGATGCTCAACAAAGAGCCCTCAACCCTCTCGGTTTTGGTTTTAAAGAAATTCAAGACAATGTAAAACCTTCCTTTTACAAAATTTTGCTCAGTACACTAAGTAAAAATGCTAGGGTCAATAATGAATTTGGTACTTTTACATTCAAAACTAAAGACAAAGGAGGGAAAAGATACATCACAAATCAAATACAACTACAAGGCACAATAGGACTCGCTATAAAAGCAAGAGATAAATTAAGCGGGGTAAATAATCCAAATGCTATTGCAAAAATCGTAGTAGAACAAGATGGAAAAGAAATTTTCAAATACTTCAATAATGATGTACTCTTTCACATGCAAAGCTACATGAACGTACACATGTCTTATGATACTTATAAAAAAGGGGGGGGGAAACTACACAAATGCTATGTTGATGACGGAGATAAACTTAATAAATACGAAACTACATCTAATAAAGGGAAAATAATCATTAATGATACTTTACCTCATACTCTTATGATAAAAATATGGGATTTTTATAACAATTACAGTCAACTAATAATCCCTATAAAAGGAAAAAAACTTCATAAAGGAAGCTTAATATTAAATGATAAACAGAAAAAAATAACAACCGAGCTACATAAAAACATCTTAATGGTGAAGTGCACAAATTGCCCTGCTAACAGTGTACTAAGGCTAGAGTCTAGCACAAGGAAGACAGAAACAAAAGCTTCTTATTACAAGAATAACGCTAGTGTTTTTTTATGGGATATGCGTGAAAATTTCCCAAGAAAGATATACCTCAACGATAGCTTACTAGACGAACATTATATTTACCCTATACCATCAGCTAAGAAATTTACTTGGTTCACTAAAAATGCTACCGTTTCATTTAATAAAAACTCTTTATTTGACACATTGTACTTACAAATGAATACTCACAATGACACCATTGACATAGGGAAACATACAATTCCACTCAAAAAAAGAATTAGCATAACGATGAGGTCAACAGCTACTTACAATACCACCAAAACTGCTATGTATAAAGTATACAGAGGCACTGCATCATATATAGGTGGTACATGGAATGGAAGTAAGTACACTTTTAGCACAAAAAAATTTGGGAAATACGCTTTGTTAACAGATACCATACCACCAACCATCAAGTATATTGGTAAACGTCGATTTACAATAAAAGACAGGTTATCAGGCATAAAATCTTATAACGCATACCTTAATGGTGAATGGATACTACTAAAATATGATTATAGGATAAACAGAGTAGTATTGGCTCCTAAAACAAAGATGTCATTAAGTGGCGAAATCAAAATTGAGGTGGTAGATAATGTTGGAAATAAGAATACTTATACACTAGATTTGTAATTGATGTTTGAAACATTGTATTTTGCAACGATAAAAAAAGAAACAAATGAGTATATCAATTGGAAGTAAAGCACCTGACTTTAAATCCACCAATCAAGACGGTGAAGAAGTCTCCCTAAGTCAATATAAAGGTAAAAAAATAGTACTCTATTTTTACCCTAAAGATAACACTCCAGGATGTACGACACAAGCCTGTGACCTTAGGGATAATCACGAAAGATTATTAGTTGCTGGTTATGTCATATTAGGCATAAGTCCTGACGATGAAGTTTCTCATCAAAAATTCATCTCTAAATTTGACCTTCCTTTTGACCTTATCGCTGACACCGAAAAGGAAATAACAAATGCTTATGGCATTTGGAGAGAAAAGAAAAATTACGGAAAAACTTATATGGGAGTTGTACGTACCACCTTCATTATAGATGAAGACGGGGTTATCATCGACATCATAGAAAAAGTAAAAACAAAAGAACATTCAAATCAAATATTACCTGTCTAATAAGGCATAGCTATAAACAAAATGGGAAATTACACTTCGCAAGACTCAAGAGTAAAAGAATTAGAAAACATCGCTACACAAGTACGTAGAGATATTTTAAGAATGGTACATAGTGCCAAAGGTGGTCACCCAGGCGGTGCTATGGGCTGTGCAGATTATCTTGTTGCTTTATACTTTGAGATAATGATGCACAACACCAACTTTAGTATGGATGGAAAAGGGGAAGATATTTTCTTCTTAAGCAACGGGCACATATCTGCTGTATGGTACTCGACTTTGGCTAGAGCAGGTTATTTCAAAACACCCGAATTAGCAACTCATCGTAAACTTAACAGCCGTTTGCAAGGGCATCCAGCTACCGAGGAAGGTTTGGAAGGTATCCGTATGGCTTCTGGGTCTTTAGGTCAAGGATTATCTAATGCTATAGGTACAGCCCTCACAAAAAAACTAAACAATGACGATAAAAACGTTTTTGTAATGATGGGAGATGGAGAAATACAAGAAGGACAAGTGTGGGAAGCTGCTATGTACGCCGCCCATAATAAAGTAGATAATGTCATTGCTGCGATTGATTATAACGGTCAGCAGATTGATGGTCCTATTTCAGAAATAATGGACTTATTAGACTTAGAGGCAAAGTGGGTTGCTTTTGGATGGGAAGTACTTACTGTAGAAAAAGGGAATGATATGGCTTCTGTTTTAAATGGTATTAAGCAAGGAATTAAGCTTAGCGGGCAACAAAAACCTGTCATGATTTTATTAAAAACAGAAATGGGTGCTGGAGTAGACTTTATGGAAGGCACTCATAAATGGCATGGAATAGCACCTAGTGATGAGCAATTAGAAAATGCTCTAGGACAACTTACATCAACATTAAGCGACTACTAAATCTCTTTGGCATAAGGGTTGCTTTATATCTAAGTATGAAAAAAATACTATATATATTCACATTACTTACACTTGGGGTTTTCTTGTCTTACGGACAAGCTAATCCTCAGATTAAACCTTTGCCTAAAAAAACAAGATTACTATTTGTACTAGATGGTTCTGGAAGCATGCAGGCCAAATGGGAGAACAAGACACGAATGAGTATTGCAAAACGTGCTTTGACTCATATAGTAGACTCTCTTAAAGTAAATAAAAATGTTGAATTAGGCTTACGTGTATACGGACATCAATTTGATCGTAAATATAAAAATTGCCAAGACTCTAAGTTAGAAGTAGCTTTTGCACCAGACAATCACCATAAAATAACACATCGACTCAAGTCTATCAATCCTCAAGGAGTTACCCCTATTTCTATTTCCTTAAAAAAAGCTGCTGGAGATTTTCCTACCGATCCTAATTACAGAAATGTAATCATTATTATTACTGACGGAATAGAGTCTTGTGGTGGAGATCCGTGTGCTGTTTCCAAAGCTTTACAGAAAAAACACATCTTTTTACAGCCATTTATCATTGGGATTGGGATGAGTCATAAAGAAATTAAGCAATTTGACTGCATGGGAACATTTTACAATGCCAATAGCGTCAAGCAATTTGCTAGTATTTTGGGTAATATCGTACAGCACTCTCTACAATCCGTTCAGGTACGGGTGGACTTACTCGATATTAAAAACAAAGCGACAGAGACCAATGTAAATGTTTCTTTTGTAAACTCTCTTACAGGACAAACTGAATATGATTTTATACATTATATAAAAGATGGAAAATCAGAAACTGTGGAAATAGACCCTGTCATTACTTATGATATCATCGTAAGCACAACTCCTCAGGTCATCAAAAAGAATGTACGATTCCCTAAAAAAGGACTTAACATTGTAAAAATAAAAACCCCACAAGGAGTATTACAAGTCTCTCAAGCTAGAAATCAACAGTACAAACAAATACTTGGTATCATACGGTTGGCTGGTAAAAAGAACATTATACATCACTTTATATTAGGAGAGAAAGTATCGTTACTTGTAGGGAAGTATGATGTCGAGATCATGACTATTCCACGTACATACAAGCGAGTTACGATAACACAAAGCACTACTAGTAAAATCCAAATAGCTCAACCTGGGCTAATCAATATTCCCGACACTTTTGTAGGCTACGGCAGTATTTATAAAATCAATAAAAATGGTGAAGACGAATGGGTCATGAATTTACCAAAAAAATCAATATTTATGAGCTCTGCAATGCAACCTGGTAATTACAAAGTTGTAGTCAGGTCATCAAGAGCAATAGGAATAGAATACACAATTAGCAAGAAGTTCACTATCAAATCGGGAATAAGCACCCGAGTTAAACTACTATAAATGAAAGATTTCCCATACACAGAAAAAAAAGACACCCGTTCAGGATTTGGAGCAGGGTTACTAGAAGCAGGTAAAAAGAACCCAAATATAGTGGGCTTATGTGCAGACCTTACAGGGTCATTAAAAATGGGTGATTTCAAAAATGAATTCCCAGAAAGATTTTTTCAAATCGGTATAGCTGAAGCAAACATGATTGGCTTAGCCGCGGGTATGACTATTGGCGGGAAAATTCCTTTTACAGGAACTTTTGCCAACTTCTCTACAAGTCGTGTTTATGATCAAATCAGACAAGCAGTAGCATACTCTGGTAAGAACGTGAAAATATGTGCGTCTCACGCAGGACTTACCCTAGGAGAAGATGGTGCAACACATCAGGTATTGGAAGATATCGGAATGATGAAAATGCTCCCACACATGGTCGTGATTAATCCTTGTGACTTTAATCAAACCAAAGCCGCTACAATGGCAATTGCCGAATACGAAGGACCTGTATACCTTCGATTTGGAAGACCAGCAGTACCTAACTTCACTCCTGACAATCAAAAATTCGAAATTGGAAAAGGGATTTTGCTCAATGAAGGAACAGATGTAACAATTGTAGCAACAGGACACATGGTATGGGAAGCTATTGAAGCTGGTAAAATCCTAGAAAAAGAAGGTATTGATGTTGAAATCATCAACATACATACTATAAAGCCATTAGACGAAGACATTATCCTGAAATCGGTAAGTAAAACTAAATGTATTGTAACTGCAGAAGAGCACCAAATGAATGGTGGACTAGGCGAATCTGTTGCCGGTACATTAGCTCGTAGCAAGCCTACACCAATAGAGTTTGTAGCCGTACAAGACACTTTTGGAGAAAGTGGAAACCCCAGCCAATTGATGGAAAAATACGGACTTACAGCTCAAGACATTGTAAAAGCTTGTAAAAAAGTTATCTCTCGTAAATAAGCGATTTTAAAACCTCATAAAAAACTTCAATTATTAATAATTGAAGTTTTTTATGAGGTTACATTTCATATGTGTGCTAAAAATCAGAACCGTTGTAATCATTTCTTTCTTTTTATATCCGATATTTTACCCAAAATGAGTTAATAATAGTGTGATTTTATTTGTTAAATGAAGTGATTAAATGAGTTTCACCTCATTTAATCACTCTTATTGAGCATTAAACGCAATTATCCCAGGACTCCTGTAGATATTGTAACACATAGCCTCAAGTAGGTTTTGGGTATGCATTTTTTTAATCCCCTTGTATCGAGATTCACCACCTCTAAACCATCTTTTTATCCCACTAAAAGTACGTTCTACTTTAAATCGAGTTTTTCCAATTTTTTTTTTGAATTTTCCATTTATATATAAAAAGATAAATTTTCTTGCGTATAATTGACTGAATCCTTAATTTAAAATACGATATGGATATTTTCAATAGCACTTCTTTATTCGATTTTCAATCTAAGTTCAATAATGATGATACTTGTAAAGAATATGTATATCATTACAAATGGACAGATGGATTTACTTGTTCTTGTGGCTTGGAAAGGTTATAGACCATATTCTAAGGTATGTGAAAAATTCATACTGTTACTTCAAACACTATATTCCACGATATGAAATTTGGACTATTTAAGGCCTTTTATATGACATATGCTACGACAACCAAATCCTTATCAGCATTTCAAATGGCTTCTAAATATGATGTAAATAAAAATACTGCTTAGTTATTTATGCGTAAATATCGTGAAAGTCTTTAATCAAGTGAAACACTAAAAATAAACAACAATGATAATTCTGTTATCTATGTTGATAAATTTGTTGGTGGTGGATAAAACTGGGCGAAGTAATGATGCTAAAAAACGTAAGATGTTAATTGGTTGTTGAAGCAACAACAAAGAATAAGGTTAAACGTGTATATGGCTTGAAAATACAGAATTATACATCTGATGAATTAAGAAAAGTATTTGAAAAATTTATCACAAAAGGTTCTACCGTTATTACTGACGGTTGGAAAGCATATCATATGATGAATATAATATCATACCAAAGGTTGATTTGATGAAGAAAAATAGAACTCCAATGAATAGAATGATACAACAATTCAAATCTTGGGTAAGAGGTGTTCATCATAAATCTACACATCAACATATTGAAGCCTATATTTAAATGAATTTAGTTTTAGAATTAATAAAAGTCAATGGTAATAGCAGCCTGTCTAAAAAGTCAAACCTAACTGATTCAGCCCCCTATTAATTTCCTCAATTTTGATTTGATGAGCCATATTTTCTTCGAATTGACGCTTTCATCTTATTCAATTAAAGAATTTTTTGATTCAGACCAATTCCAAGCATACCATACGATAAACATTGTTGTGGCAATTTCTATTGTTCCAAAAAATACATAATATAAGGTTGGTCCAATAAACATTGTTAGAATCATTGCTATTGTTTTAATAGAACCTGCGACAATATTTGCCAAACGATTTGCTTTATACTTTAGGATAAGTGAAAGTAGTACCATTGCAATTGGTATTTCCATTAATATGGCACCGACCAACAAAAAATTTTGATTCACAGTCATCCCATTTACTTCACCTACCAAATATTGGTTCAGTAGCACAGAGTCCATCAATCCTAAAAGGTCACAGTACAAGTAGTTTAATGTAGCAAAAATCCACAAAGCGGATAATATTACTTTTTTATTATTGATTATATTCATTTTCTTGAATTTAGATGTTTTTTTTAATGACGCACAACGATTTGGAGAAGAATAATAGCCGATTTCGGAAGTAGAATGCTTCAGTTTTCTACTAAACTTGGTTCAGGCTACAATGTTCATAATTACTCCTATTTCAGCTATTATTTAGACGCTAATTGTTACCTGCTGGCTTTCTTATCATTATTACTAATATAAACGATATTAAAAATCCAAAACATAGATAAATAAATAAATCTCCAATGATTGAATATATCGTGTTAATTCCTTTTGCTTGTATATTGGCTATCATTACTTTATTGTTGTCGTCAAAACTGCTCGATTGACTTATCATTTCTCCATATGGAGAAATGATTGCAGAAAGTCCAAATCTGGTTGAACGGATTATTGAGTGTCCTTGTTCTATTGCTCTAAAAGCTGATATTCTTGTATGTAATGGGTCTATTCCACGCCAATCTGATGATGGAACTGCAACAATATCAGCTTTTAATTTTCCAAATTCTTGTGCGATATACGGAAAATCATAATCGTAGCAAATTGCTCCGCCAATTCTACTTTCAGATATCTGAACTATCTGAAAAGGTTTTGTTCCTTGAATGGCAGGTTCCCCAGGAACAGGTTGATGTTTTAGATACGAATATACCATTTCTCCTTTTCCGTTGATAAATACAAACTTATTTTCATATTTAAAAGGATTTTCAGAGATCGGTATTACATAAGATGCAACGATTGAAATATTTTTCTTTTTTGCAATTGCCTTTATTGAGTTTTGGATATCTTTTTCATTACTTGGCAGTGTGAAAAATGAAGCTTCATTCCAAACTACTATTTTAGCACCAAAATCACCAGATTTTTTCGTTTTTTTAAGTAAATCAGATATTATTTTATCGTTACTTTCTTTTGTTGGTAAAGGCAAACCGCCAACTGCTGAATTCGTTCCTACTGTTGCAACAGTCATTGTTTTAACTCCTTTTGATTTTTCTATGTCAATACGAAGTGAGCCAAAAATAATTACAATAATTAGAATAGAAAGTGGTATATACAATGATAACAAATTTGTTTTTTTCCTTGTAATTAATTGAACGATTGAAACATTTATCCAATAAACTAGGAAACTTAATCCTGCCATTCCAAATACAGAAACAAATTGCATAATATTTATACTATTCGATTGTGAATATGCCATAACACCCCAACTTGCAAAAGGTGTAAAGGTATATTGTATCCATTCCATTATTATCAGGATTGTTGGAAATAGCAGTATTGACCATTTATGATTTTTAATTTTATCCCAAATCAAATAAGCTGGTAAATGGAACAGGCTTATTGGAATAGAAAAAAGGAAAATCATTAAAAATGATATTGGTGGTGTAACAATTTTCAGAACGACAATTGACCACGCAATAATTAAAGCAATAATAAAAAGCAATCTTGATTTCCAACCCTTTGTATTACTTAGATATAACAAAAATGGAACGACAGAAAACCACGCAAAGAAGTCAACACCGAATGACATATGTGTCATTGAAATAGTTGCTATTCCAATCAGTAAAAACCAAAATGGTTTCAAATTTTTAATAGATAAATTCATTTCTTTCATTTTTAATCGTTAAATTCTTTACAAAATTAGAACGATAAAAAATGTTCTCCATTAACATTTGATAAAAAGCAATTAACTCATCAAATCTTTTCGTAATCTACTTAATGAAATATTTGTAATGCCTAAATATGAAGCGATATCTGTGTGTGGGATTAGGTTTTCTAAATTTCGATATCTATTTCGAAATTCAATCAATCTTTTCTTTGCTGTAAGAGATGCTAATCCTATTTCTTTTTCAACTTTTAATATAAGTTCATTTTGTAGAACTGTATTTGCGAAATTTCTTATTTCGATATTCTCAATCATTAAGTTTTCAAATTCTTTGGCATTGATTGAAGCTAATTCTAAATTAGTTAATGCCTTGAAATATAGATTTGAAATATTCTTAGGAGTTCTTATTTGGTGAGGTGATAAGATACTATTTTCTGTGAAAAATGATATAGTAATTTCATCTCCATCTGGATTTATTAAATAGCTTTTACAAACTCCACTTAGAATAAAATATTCCTTTTCATTTCGTTTGTTTCTTTGTATAAATGTTTCTCCTTTTTCAAAAGTTTCAAATTTCAGCAAACTTCCTATTTCCTGAAATGATTTTTCAGATATTGGAAAAATTCCATCTATAATATTTTTCACTCTCTTATTCACGATATTTGTTTTGTTTGCAGGTAACAACTGCTAAACGTAGTTACGTTTTGGGTTTTTTGTTTTTTTTAGTGTCTGAAAGATACGTTAAAAAAAAATGGAAAGGACAAATAGAACGTATCAAATTACGTTTGAGCGATTGTTGTGTTCCGTTTCCCGAATGGGCAATGACCAGTGCTGACTGTTTCTCATACTTGGGCAAGGAGTAGCTTGTTTAGCGGGTCGTTGTAGCGGAAGAACAAAGGGGCGAGAATTTGGCGTTTTTCAGCCAAGTGTAGCAAATTACTCAGCGTATATACGGAACTGTTCCGTATATTTCCAAACTCTGTATTTTTTATGAAATATTTTTTGACTTGACATATAGATATATCTAGGCGGAAATATTTACAACTCAAAATCATCTAAAGGTTTTTTGAGTTGGCTTAGGGGGTGAAGTGGAAATCCTTCTCGATTTTTTTTATCGGGAAGATTGGGAACGAAAAACCCGACCGTAGCTGCGGAATAGCAGTGATGAGCGTAGCGAAAGGGAAGCTCCAAATAAAAACACCATTTCAGTATTTGCTTAAATACTAAATTAAACTAACTTTGTTGTATAAGGATTGACGTAGATATTGAACAAATATCAAATTGCAAACAAACAATAGCGGAATTAGAAAATTCATTTGATTTACTTTCAAACACATTGAGTTTGGCAGGAAATAATGTCCGACTAAAGATTTTGTATCTGTTATCTCAAGAACAAGGGCTTTGTGTTTGTGATTTAAGCGATATTCTCTCAATGAAAATTTCTGCAATCTCTCAACATTTAAGAAAACTAAAAGACAGAAACATAATCAATCCAAATAGAAAAGCACAAACAATATTTTACTCATTAACAGCAGAATACGAAACAATATTTTCACCACTCTTTCAACTTATTGACGGAAATAAAATAATGGAAACAGTATGAAAAAGGACAAAAAAATAATCGGCTACGACTGCACAACTGACAAAAAATCTTCACTTATTCAATTAAAATTTTTTCTTGGAATTGTAACCATATTTGACTGCATTTCCTTATTATTCATCTGTATTTTATACAAAATCAGAAAAGGGGATTATAGTAGTTAACAAAGAAAATACCCAAATCATAAATCTTGAAATTAAAGGAGTGACTTGTACATCTGAACATATAACTCATTCCGTTAATCAATTAAACGGAATAGTAAAAGTTAAACCTTCCTACGAAAGCGGGAATATTGAAATAGAATTTGACAACTCAAAAACAACGATTGAAAAAATTAAAAAAACCGTCAACTCAACGGGATATTCAGTAATTAACACAAAAGAGAAATGAACATAGGATTAAAATCAACAATAACTTGTCCAAAATGTGGACATAAAAAAGAAGAAAAAACACCAACAGATACTTGTCAGTTTTTTTACGAATGTGGAAATTGTAAAATCATTTTAAAACCAAATAAAGGGGATTGCTGTGTTTACTGTTCTTTTGGAACTGTTCCTTGTCCGTCAATTCAAAAAAAACAAAAGTTGTGGTGATATAAATTATTGTCGAATAATAGACCTAATACCATTTTAACTATAAGATAAGTCATTTATCCTGTTTGTTTTTACACTCTCTTCGTTAAAATAATTTACCTTAACCAGTTATGCTAAATCATTTTTCCTCGATATTGCAAAAAACAATTCAATCTAAATTAGACTCATATTATAGTTAAACTGGTATAAAACAACTAAAGAGTAATAATCCTTAAGTCCTTGCTGTATTTATTTGCCTTATTTCTATTTTCTTTTAAAGATAAAATCACACCTAATTACATCAGTGTCAAAGAAAAAAATATTTTTTTGAATTATCTGAGATAAAACAAAAAAACCTCAACAATTTGATTAACAAAAAGTTGAGGTAAATGTACTCCGGGCGGGACTTGAACCCGCACGGCCCAAAGGCCACAGGATTTTAAGTCCTGCGTGTCTACCAATTCCACCACCAGAGCATTGCTGAATTTAATCAGCTAAACTAAACAATTTCAATCATGAAATCGAGCGAGAGACGAGATTCGAACTCGCGACCCCGACCTTGGCAAGGTCGTGCTCTACCAACTGAGCTACTCTCGCTTTTTTGTTTTTATTTCGGCTTCTCCGAAATGATGATGCAAAGATAAATACTTTGCTAAACAATACAATATATAAGGCAAAAAAAATCCCGCTTTATACGGGATTTTTTCTTCTAATCAAATATTTCTTAATCAGGAAGTACTAAATTAAACTCTACTCGTCTATTTAATGCTCTACCTCGTGCAGTATTATTAGTAGCAATTGGCTTATCAATACCATAACCTTCGTCTGTAAGTCTAGTTTCTGCAATACCTAAACTTACTAGCTTAGCTTTACAAGATGCTGCTCTATCTTTAGACAACTGAAGATTCTTAGCTTTATTTCCTCTTGAATCTGTATAACCATCCATTGTAAGGCTATATGCTGGATAATCTCTTAATATTTGAGCAATATCTTCCATGATTTTAAGAGAAGAAGGTGTCAGCTTAGTACTACCTGTTTCAAATCGAACATTTTTAGCAGCGTAAGTCAGTTTATCTTTTACTTCTTGCTTAATCTCTGGGCAACCTTTATTGGCTTTAAGACCAGCGATACTTGGACATCTATCCAAACCATCAACTACTCCATCACTGTCAGTATCAAGATCACAACCATTAACATCTACATTAAAACCTTTACGAGTATTAGGACATTTATCTTTTCTATCTTCTACACCATCATTATCCGAATCAGCACATCCATTGAACTTAGCAAGACCTGCAACACTCGGACATTCATCTTTAGGATCAGCAATTCCGTCACCATCTGTATCGGCACAGCCGTCAAACTTAGCAAGACCAGCTACTTTAGGGCAAGTATCTTTGCTATCTTCTATCCCATCTCCGTCAGTATCAGGACAACCTTTGAAGGCAACAGTGCCCGACAAATTTGGACAAGCATCCAAATAATCAGCAACTCCATCACCATCTGTATCTACTGGACAACCGGTAGCATCTACCACTACACCAGTAGGTGTATCGGCGCATAGATCTTTAGAATCAGCTACACCATCACCATCTGTGTCTTTCGCATTACCTATTTCGAAGATGAACCCAACTGCGTGCTCAAGATAAGCATCATTTACTTTGTTTCTCAAGTCAGAATCCCAAGGAAATCCAGCACCATCATATTTATCATTTAAATAATAATGAAAACGAGTTTGCACGAAACCATAGATTTGGTTAGCTAAACGAATTCTAGCACCTACTCCTACGTTAAAGTTTAAATCTAGGTGTCTATTATCAGAAAAAGCACCTAAGTAAGAACCTATACCTCTAGTATCTGCGTAAGTAAGCCCCGTACCCAAATCAATATATGGTCCTATCAAAGCATCTTTTTTAAGAATCTTTCCATTGTACAATTTATAACGTAGTCCAATATCACTTGTTAGCATTTCTGCCTTAAAAAACCTAAGTGTATCTTTACCACCAGCCATATTACCATAGCTAAAGTGAGTGTTTAAGTCTAAAAAAGGTGACAAGAAATAATTGATTTGTAATCCTACTCCTGCATTCTCTCTCACGTCTTTAAAAGTAAAAAAACGATTCTCAATATCGCCATTATACTCTGTCATGTTGCCAAAGATGCCTAAGCTCCACTTATTATCTGCTGTTTGTGCTTTTAGCACTCCTAAGCTTGACAAAAGCAAGCTCATTCCTAATATTATTTTTCTCATCATCATTCTGTTTGGTTTTTATATAATTGTGAATATCGCATAAAAAAACAGTTTAGACAAACCTGTTTTTACTTTTTATATTATAAGGTGTTCATTTCTTGAAAGTTACCTATTACTCTACTCGTAAAATTTTAGAATATTCTCCCCAAGACCCTACATCTTCTTTATAATGCTTAATCATCACCCTTGACAGCTGATTAAGATGTCCTATATCATGAATTGTCCAAGTTGAGATGAGCTGCCTTAAGGTTACTGCTCCTAAATCAGGATGTTTTCCTTTTTTATCTAACTCCTCATTTTTTAAATCCCATGATTTTAATTTGATTAAGTTCTGTTTTCTTAAAACCTCAAACTCATCCAATAACTGATCAAGCGTTTTATCTTTAGATATGCCTTTTTGAGCGAATCTATCAAATGGCTCAAATGTTGGGATTTCTTTCGAGCTTAAAATCAACTCTGCTCTAGGAATCCAATCTGTGTTTTCTCCATGAATTAAATGTCCAATAATATCAAAAGCACTCCAAGTACCACTGCCCTCATTGATTATACCCCAATCACTTTTAAGATTACTCAATAATACTTTATATACTTGAGGGGTTCTTTCTAAAAGCTCTATTGATTTCTCTAAATCAAAATTCATTTACCTAAACACTAATCCTACCATTTACAATATCAATCATGCGTATTAGCTCTTTTTTAACAGGCTTTTCTTTCGTAATGGCATCTTTAAGTGAAGCATAAGAAAGCTCACCATTAACGACTCCTACCATTACATCAGTTTTTCCTTTTAAGATACCTTCTACTGCTCCTACGCCTAATATTGTAGCCAAAATCCTATCTGCAGCCGTAGGAGAACCACCCCTTTGTATATGTCCTAGTATAGATACTTTGGTATCTATTTGAGGTAATTGTTTACCTACATCTCTAGCAATATCTACTGCCCTACCTGGCCGATGTCCTTCTGCTACTACAATCACATGGGACCCACGAGGACCTCCACCTTGATTTAATTTAGCGACAATCTCTTCTGCTGTCATGTCTTTTTCTGGGATTACCGCAACTTCTGCTCCTCCTGCTATAGCCGACTGAACAGCAATATAGCCCGTATCTCTACCCATTACTTCTACAAAAAACACTCTTTCGTGAGCATCTGCCGTGTCTCTGATTTTATCTATGGCGTCCAAAACGGTATTAACCGCAGTGTCATAACCTATTGTATAATCTGACCCAAAAATATCGTTATCGATTGTACCAGGGATTCCAATCACAGGAAACCCATGCTCTTGATAAAACAACTGTGCCCCAGTAAAAGTACCATTACCTCCTATTGTAATCAATCCCTCTATACCTGCATCACGAAGCTGTTTAGCGGCTTTCATTCTTCCTTCTATGGTTTTAAAGTCCATACTACGGGCAGTTTTAAGTATTGTCCCGCCTTTTTGTATGATATTAGAGACTGATCTTCTGTCCATCTTGAACATCTTACCATTCATCAAGCCATCATAACCTCTTAGTACTCCGTACACCTCTATGTCATAATGTAAAGCTGTGCGAACCACTGCTCGTATAGCCGCATTCATTCCTGGGGAATCTCCTCCCGATGTCAATACTGCAAGTTTTTTCATATCTTTATCTAATCACATTAAAGATGGCTAATCTCTACTTTTTTTGAACCTTATCAAAACTATTTTTTGAAAAAATAAGTACCCTCAAAATTGTAAATTTAATCAATCTTGATGTTCTTTCAGATAAGTTGCTAAGAGTTTCTCAAATAGCTCATCCTTAGATAAATGATTTAATTCATCTACAAACTGTTTTTTACTCTCCTCATCTAGTTTATCACCTACTGGTTTTGCTTTGGCCACTTTCCTTCCCCAAAGGATGGCATTATTTACAAGCCTATCTTTCTCGCTAGGTAAGTCGAGGTATTTTGTGTCTAATTTTAATTCTCTTTCTATTTCAGCAAACTTTTCTCTTTCTTCTCTGAATAAAAAAGTTAAACTCACGCCTTGCTTACCCGCCCTAGATGTACGACCACTTCGATGCGTGTAAGCGTCGCTAGTGTCGGGTAAATGATACTGAATAACAGTAGATATATTTTCCACATCAACCCCTCTTGCTGCTACGTCAGTTGCTATCAAGGTAGAAATCCCTCCTGCTCTAAACTGATCCATTACTTTATTACGCAAGCCTTGGGGTAAATCCCCATGAATAGCTCCGCAAGAAAACTTATTGGCTGATAATTGTTTATATAACTTCTGAACACCTGACTTTGTTCTGCAAAATATAATTATTTTTTGCTCTCCAAATCTTGTCAAAAAATGAAGTAAAACATTTTGTTTTTCTGTTGCTAAGACTTCAATGGCTTGATGATCAATTCCTTGATTGGTTTGTTTTTTCTTCCCGATGGATATTTTTAATAATTCTTTATTGAGGTATTTTTTGATGATTCCATTAATCTCATCTGGCATAGTTGCCGAAAATAACCAAGTAGAGTAGTTTCGACTAGATGATGCTAATATTTTATCTATATCTGTTCTAAATCCTTTGAGAAGCATCTCATCCGCTTCGTCAAATATCACAAACTTAAGTACTGATAAATCTAGCACTTTACGGTTGACTAAATCCATCATCCGCCCTGGTGTAGCTACAATCACTTGCACTCCATTACTAAGTTCATGAATTTGGGATTTGAGCGATACGCCACCATAAATAGCTTCTACTTTCACCCCGTTTATTCCTTTGGCTAAATATTGTAATTCTGTACCAACTTGCTCGCAAAGCTCTCTTGTAGGTACTAGTATAACGGCTTGTACTCTACCAATGGCAGGCATTATCCTAGATAATAATGGCAATCCAAAAGCAAAGGTTTTGCCTGTACCTGTTGCCGACCTAGCTACAAAATCTCCTTTGTGTTTTAATAAAACAGGAATTGATTGAGCTTGAATTTCGGTAGGAGATGTAATTCCTTTTTCTGCTAGTTGTTTGACTAGCCCTGAGTGCAACTGGCTTGAAGAGAAATTTTTCATTTTTTCATTCTATTAATGTGTCATTCATCTCCAATTATAATTATCAATGCTACTTTTTTATCTCGCAACTCACGAAGTGAGGCAAAAGGGATCTGTCAGTAGACGGACACTATTGCAACGACATCCTTTTTTGTTGATGATTTTGTTTTGTCTTCGGCAATCTCAGACTGACACAAATAAGGTCAATGTAATACAGAGAAAATCCCGACCACCAGTCAAGTGACGCTTTAGCAAAACAAAGACTAGCGGGTTTTGCCCAAAATAGTTTTTATTAGAAATAATAACCTACTGAAACACCTGACCTTAAGATTACTGGTACTGGATTAGGAAATGATAGACTAATTCCATTTTTAGAAGATGTTGCTTTTATTTTTTGTACGAACTTAGAATCATCTGAGCTTACACTGTTATTAAAATCATCAGTATATTTTTTCCAATCCACATTATCATCAGAAGTAACGGTTGCTTTTATTTTCCCAAAAGATGGTGCTATACCTATCCAAGTAACGTCTATTGCCCATTTATCATTAATAAGCCATTGTGTACCAATTGCTAAACCAATTCCTACAGCACTTACATTAGTCTTTAATTTGAAATCACGCCAAGCTTCAATGGTCTTATCAGCATTAACATCTTCTTTATATTTTGATTTAAAAGTATATTTATAATATCTTATAAATGGCGAAAGATAAAACCCTGTACCTTCACCTTCACCTAAATAAAACCTCATATCTGCCGTCACACGAAATGCACTTTGTTTCATACCTGAAAACACAGTGGTCTCTCCTGTTTGAGCCTTATCTTTAGCAGCTTTATCCATTTCATCTATAAAATTATGAAACCTCAACTTACTAGTAGAAGGTATTACACCTATACTTAATTGAATCCCTTTATTATCATCTATTAGGTATTCAAACTGCCCTTCTATAAATCTCGGTGCTGCTAACGCTGACAAATTTAGCTTCACTCCTGCCCGAGGAGATTGTGCATAAACAGAAAAACTGAGAGCTAATAATAATAATGTAAAAATATTTTTCATATTATTTGTTTTTAGTGATAATTCAAAGATAATAATTTTTTAGCTATTTTCTACATATAAATCTTTGATAAGTTTTTTATTCTCTTTAGTGAGTGATCTTTCTTTTAACAACATTTGTTTTTTTACCATCTTTAAAAATTTTTCTAAATCATATTTTTCACTTATCCCCCAAGTGAAATTAGGGATGTGTTTATCTTGATATCCTGTACCAAATATATTTGCCCCAAAACCTATTGTAGTGCCTGAATTAAGCATCGTGGTAATTCCCGTGTGTACATAATCTCCAATAACTGCACCTAGCTTCCACTTTCCTGAGTCTATATAATCTTGACTCAAAGTATCCCACATACGGATATTACTATAATTATTTTTGAGATTAGAACCGTTGGTTCCTGCACCTAGATTAACCCACTCTCCTATATAAGTATCACCAATATATCCTTCGTGTGCTTTATTAGAATAACCTTGTATGATTGTGTTTTTTAGCTCGCCTCCAATTACTGAATTTGGCCCAATTGTGTTGGCAGAACGTAATTTTGCTCCCATCGTAATGTGACTTCCGTCCAGAATCGCCAAAGGTCCTTTGAGGATTGCACCTTCATCAATAGTTACATTATTCCCAATATATATACTTCCCTGTTCGGCATTTATAGTTGCGGACTTGATACTTGCATTAGGGCTTATATAAATATCTTCTGGTTGGTAAAACGTAGTGTTTTTAGCATCCCCTGTACTTGGCTTCAGTTTTAATACCTTTATATCTGACTCTATCTGAGTAGCATTAACCGCTAGTAAATCCCAAATTCTATTTACTTGAATACATTTTTCTATTTTAAGCTCTAAACCTTCTCCATTACCTACATAAGCTATCTTTTGTTCCTTATAAGTTATAAATTCATTACTTTTTAATAATTTTATTTTTTCTAAAATTTTTCTGGAAGGCAATATATCTGCTCTTATATAAAGGTCTGCTTTATTTTCTTTCGGGTATAGGTGTTGCAAATAACCTTGAGTTTGGATGTACAATTCACAGTTCAGGTGTTTCCCCCATTTTTCTGCTAAGGTCAAAATTCCTGAGCGAAAAGAGACCAACGCTCTCGCTTGTGTAAGAGGATAAAAGGCTTGGTGAATTTGGGCTGTATCGTAAAGTATTACCTTCATGTCCTAAAATAAAAAAAAGTCCTCACATAACGTAAGGACTTTGAGATTGTTTGATACTTTTAAAGTAAAAATTATTTCTTTTGGTAACGTTTGTTGAATTTCTCAACACGTCCAGCAGTATCCAAGAACATTTTCTTACCTGTGTAAAATGGATGAGATGCAGAAGAAACCTCTATTTTCACTAAAGGGTACTCATTACCGTCTTCCCACTTAACAGTATCTTTGGTAGCAATAGTAGATCTCGTTAAAAACGATATATCTGCTTGCATATCGTGAAACACTACTTCTCTATAATCTGGGTGTATGTCTTTTTTCATGTTATTATAAATTAGAAATCAATCGAATCGAAAGGCAAAGATATGATTATTTTATTTGAATACTATCATAAGTCCTAAACTTTTAGGTAGACTTTATTATTAATTTAATATCCACCAAGTAACTGCTACAACTTCCCTTTCAAATACTTTGCCGTATGGCTTTTCTTAAACTTCAAAATTCCTTCAGGCACCCCTTGATATAACAACTCTCCTCCTTTATCTCCACCTTCTGGACCTAAGTCAATCAACCAATCAGCTGTTTTTATCACTTCTACATTATGCTCTATAATTAGCACTGAGTGTCCTTTATCAATTAAAGCATTCACCGAAGTAAGTAACTTTTGAATATCACGAAAATGAAGTCCCGTAGTAGGTTCATCAAAAACGAATAGTGTTTGTTTAGCGGAAGCGCCTTTACCTAAAAAAGAAGCTAACTTAACACGCTGAGCCTCACCTCCAGACAAAGAGTTGGCACTTTGCCCTAAAGTCACATAACCCAAACCTACATCTTGTAAAGGTTTTAATTTTTGAATGATTTTCGACTGTGTTTCAAAAAATGCTATTGCCTCATCAATAGTCATTTCTAATACATCTGAAATATTTTTTTCTTGGTATTTGACTTCCCGTACTTCCTTCTTAAATCGCTTACCTTTACAGGCATCACAAGTCAAGTAAATGTCTGGCATAAACTGCATCTCGATATGCTGTACTCCCTCTCCTTTACAAGCTTCACATCTCCCACCATCTACATTAAACGAGAAAAAAGCAGGCTTATAACTTCTTTGTTTTGCTAAAGAAATATTGGCATATAAAGTCCTAATTTCATCATAAGCTTTGACGTAAGTCACAGGGTTAGAGCGAGAAGATTTCCCGATAGGATTCTGATCCACAAATTCTATATGATCTAGCTGACTAATATCTCCAGACAATTCTCTAAAAATTCCTGGCATATCCCTACTCCCCTCACCTATCCTATTTTGTAAGGCTGGCAATAGTATTTTTTTGATTAAAGTAGATTTTCCAGACCCTGAAACGCCCGTTACCACCGTAAGTGCATTGAGTGGGATTTTTATATCTACATTTTTGAGATTATGCTGACTAGCACCTGTTAGCTCTATAAAGTTAATAGATTGTCGGCGTGCTTCAGGTAATTCTATCTTATCTTCTTGATTAAGAAACCGTGCCGTGTAAGTATCTTTTGTTTTTAATAATTTTTGAATATTCCCTTCAAAAACTAAATTACCCCCTCCTGCTCCTGCATCTGGTCCTATATCTATAATATGATCGGCAGCACGCATAATTTCCTCTTCATGCTCTACCACAATCACAGTATTACCTAAATCTCTCAAACGTTTTAGTACCACAATAAGTTGTTGCGTATCACGAGGGTGAAGCCCAATACTCGGTTCATCCAAAATATACATAGACCCCACCAATGAGCTACCCAAACTTGTTGCTAGCTTAATCCTTTGGTATTCGCCACCTGACAATGTAGAAGTTAATCTATTGAGACTTAAATAAGACAGACCTACTTCACTCAAGTAAGTTAGCCTGTTGATAACTTCTTTTAATAGCTTATCGGCAATTTTAAAATCGTGAGCGTTTAATTTTACTTGTTCAAAAAACGCTAGACAATCCTCCACCGACATCAATAGTAAATCTTGGATGTTTTTGTCGGCTATTTTCACATAAGAAGTGTCTTTCCTGAGTCTCGTCCCCCTACAATCTGGACAAGTAGTACGCCCACGGTACCTTGATAGCATCACACGGTATTGTATTTTGTATGATTGGGTTTCTAGGTAGTCAAAGAAATCATTTAAGCCTTTAAAGTATTCATTACCGTCCCAAAGCAGTTGGTATTCTGCCTCCGACAGGTCTTCTACTGGGCGATGAATCGGGAAGTCAAAATCAATACCTGTACGTACTAAATCATTGAGCCACTCTCCCATTTTTTCTCCTCGCCAGGGTGCAATTGCTTTTTCAAATACCGAAAGGCTCTTATCTGGAATCACCTTGCTTATGTCTATTCCCAGTACATGACCAAACCCTTCACATTTTTTACACGCTCCGTAAGGATTATTAAAAGAGAAAAAATTAGCCGTAGGGAATTCAAAATTAACTCCGTCCAATTCAAATCTTTCCGAAAAAAACTTTTCTTCTTTACCTAATATTTCTATAAAACAATCACCGTTTCCTTCGTAAAAAGCAGTTTGGATAGAATCTGCTAGTCTGCTTTCAAATTCAACATCTTTCTTTACTACCAATCTATCTATCAGCACTTTTAATCCTTCTTCTTTAGGGTTTTCTAGGTCTTCTATAAAAACAATTTGACCATCTACCACTACACGGGTGTACCCTTTCTGAACCAACAGTTGTAGCTCCTCTTCCAGTGCACGCTCTTCTCGCAAGATAAACGGCACTAAAATCTGTAGCTTTGTCCCTTCCGCCAAACCTAGCACGTAAGATACCACATCATGCACCTCATGGCGTTGTACTTTTTTGCCCGATATGGGGGAAAACGTTGTTCCAATCCTCGAAAATAATAATTTGAAATAATCATAAATCTCGGTAGTAGTCCCCACCGTAGAGCGAGGGTTTTTGGTATTTACCCTTTGCTCAATGGCTATTGCGGGAGATACTCCTCTTATATAGTCTACTTCTGGCTTTTCCATTCTTCCCAAAAACTGACGAGCATAAGAACTCAAACTTTCTACATACTGACGTTGCCCTTCGGCGTAAATAGTATCAAAAGCTAGTGAGGACTTCCCAGAACCTGACACCCCCGTAATTACCGTTAGCGTATTCCTAGGGATTGCCACCGAAAGATTTTTTAGATTATTTACCCTACAACCTTTTACAATAATATACTCTTTAGGATTTAACTCGTCGTAGGCTTCTAGGGGGATTTCTCTTATCATCTTGCAAATTTACGAGATTCAGTAGAATATTTTTAATTAATGTCAGATATATAATATAAGTATAATAAAAATGAGGGCGTTGCCTCATTCGCCAAGACGAAGGCTCATGTGGTCGGGCTTTTTGTTCCCAATCTTCCCGATAAAAAAAATCGGGAAGGATTTCCACGTCAATCCCTAACGCAAAACGATAAACACTCTCTCCAATGATCAGAATCGTTTTTGCTCTATACTTTTCTCTTTCTCTAAGATCTGTTTGGCTTAGGGATAGAGCGGTTTGTTTGAAATCCTTTTTTATTTCTATGATTTTGCCATACTGAGCTTGTCAAAGTGCAAAAATCATAGAAATAAAAAAGATTGAGTAGCGATAGCCCGACCATCGGGGCGAAATAGCCCTGTGAACGTAGTGAAAGGGAAGCTTCTAATTATTTATTTTAAAAACTTGTACTGCTCTATTTACATTATAAATAGACAGGTAAGCCTCTCCATTTTTGGAAATCGTATTGTACTTTGTTTTTGAATCTAATCGAGAAAAACCTCCGTACTGAATCTCATCCGAATTAAAGACTAGTGAATACTCACCTGCATTGGGTACATAAAATTTATAATTAGCTACCGAATGATGAGGAGATAAATTAAATACAAATATTAGCTCTCCTCTTTTTATAACTATCGTATGATTGTCTTGGTCAATATTGAGTTCCTCCACTTTGGGCTCAGATAGAAAATCATATTCTGTTTGTACGGCAAGCATGTCTTGCTCAAAGTTATTGAGATATTCATATTTAAGCTCAGTATTATCTACTAGCGACCATTGTCTACGGGCATATTTATAACTCCAGTCATTCCCTTCTCTTGGAAAATCCATCCACTCTGGGTGACCAAATTCATTCCCTATAAAAGTCATATAAGCATCTCCACCTAGCACCATCGAGATAAAACGAATAATCTTATGCAAGGCCATTCCCCTATCTACAATCAAACTAGGGGTCTTTTTGGACATAGAGGTGTACATCTCTTTGTCCATTAGCCAAAAGGCAAGGGTTTTGTCCCCTACTAATGCTTGATCGTGAGATTCTGCATAAGAAATATTTTTTTCTGCCCACCTTCTATCTGTAAGTGTTTTGTATATCTCATGTACGTTCCAGTTTTCATCTTCTAAATGCTTGAGGATTTTAATCCAATAATCAGGTAAGCCCATTGCTAGACGGTAATCAAAACCATAACCTCCATCTGCAATGCTTCGGCAGAGCCCAGGCATACCGCTCATGTCTTCAGCTATACTTAGTGTATTGGGTTTAATCTCATGTATCAAATCATTAGCCAACATCAAATAAACTTCTGCATCATGCTCTATCCCATCTTTAAAGTATTTGTCATAATGATCAAATGTAATGTGACCATGATGGTGGTAAAGCATAGATGTGACACCATCAAACCTGAATCCATCAAAATGAAATTCTTCTAACCAATAACGGATATTTGATAACAAAAATCTTTGTACTTCTGTTTTACCATAATCAAAGCATTTAGAATCCCAGTAAGGGTGATTACCTCTTTCTCCTTCGTGAAAATAGTGATGCCCTGATCCATCAAAATTATTCAATCCTTCTACAATGTTTTTTACAGAATGAGAGTGTACGACATCCATAATCACGGATATTCCCATATTATGAGCAGTATCGATGAGTTTTTTCAACTCGACAGGAGTTCCAAATCGAGATGATGATGCGAAAAAATTAGATACATGATAACCAAAAGAACCATAATACGGATGCTCATGGATTCCCATAATTTGAATACAATTATAACCTGTTTTTTTAATCCTAGGGAGGTTGTTTTTTATAAATTCTAAGTATGTACCAACCCCTTCTTTTTCTTGTGCCATCCCAATGTGGCATTCATAAATAATTGGTGTTTTTATTTCATTACTAAATTTCTGGTCCGTCCATTTAAAGTCTGTTGAAATAACTTGAGGACAAAACTCATTTGTACTGGGATCTTGAACGATATATTCAGCGTAAGCTGGTATTTTTAAAGCTTCCTTTCCATCTTTCCCCTTGAGCCATAATTTATAATTGCTTCCAATCCCAAATCCACTCGTCTCTGGGATAAAAACTTCCCAAACTCCATAACCTATCCTTTTAAGTAAATGTGCTTGATTGTCCCAATTGTTAAAGTCTCCTACAAAAGATAGAGCTTGTGCTTCTGGTGCCCACTCTCTATAATGCCAGCCTTTCATTTTTTCATCATACTGAATACCAAAATAATGATGTCCATCAGCAAAGTCATATAATGACCCGAAATCTTTTTCTATTCTAGCTTTAAGCGATTGATATCTTTTGATTCTATTACTTACTTCTCCTTCGTAAGGCGCTAACCAAGGATCGTCCTTAATAATTTGTATCACAATTCTGTTTTTAAAGTCATAAAAAAAAGCTTATTTTAAATATAATAAGTAAAACAACTAGAGACAAGCCATTAGATGAAAATAGTTTTATTAGACGCAAGTACTTTAGGCGATATGCCTTCCCTAAATCGTTTTAACAGTTTAGGAGATTTCATTAGTTACGAAAAAACGAGTAGCGAGCAAACGCTTGACAGAATCAAAGAAGCAGAGATTATACTGACTAATAAAGTAGTCATAAATAAGCACATGATAAGTCAATGTAAGTCTTTGCGTTATATAGGTATCCTAGCAACTGGCACTAACAATATAGATTTGAACGCTGCCACGAACAGAGGTATTATAGTGCAAAATGTAGCAGGATATTCGACCGATAGTGTAGCTCAACACACTTTTTCTCTTTTATTATCTCTACTACATCAAACTTCTTATTACCACACTTATGTAAATAATGGTTATGTTAACAGTCCCATCTTTACCCATTTGGACAAACCTTACACAGAACTAAAAGGAAAAGAATTTGGCATCATTGGTTTGGGTTCAATTGGAAAAAAAGTAGCACAAATTGCCGAAATATTTGGTGCTAGAGTCTCTTATTATTCAACTTCTGGAAAAAACAACGATGCACCTTATCCTCAAAAGAGTTTACAAGTTTTACTAAAATCTTCTGATATTGTATCCATTCACGCTCCGCTCAATGCCAATACTAAATATCTTGTAGCAGAAAAGGAACTGTCTTGGATGAAACCAAATGCTATTTTACTCAACACTGGTCGGGGCGGAATTATTAAGGAGGCAGATTTAGCGAAAGCGATTGACAACAAAGTTATAATGGGGGCTGGAATAGATGTTTTTGAGCAAGAACCTATCGACTCAAACAACCCTTTACTAAGCATGAAAAACAAAAACAAACTGATAATGAGTCCGCATATTGCTTGGGCATCTTTGGAATCCAGAACAACATTGCTTGACTTGACCTATGAGTATCTGAATAACTTTCTTAAAAAAGAAAGTTAAACTCTTTTATCAGTTCATAAAATAAAAGTAAATTGTGAACGTAATAAAGTAAATCCATTTTAGCTATGAGTATGAATCGTATATTATTGATTGTTTTTTGTATCTTAACAGCGTCTTCTTGTGTTATTTCTAAGAAAAAATATGAAGAGTTAGCACAACGAAAAAGTTTGCTTGAGCTAGATAAAGATGAGTTAATTAAGCTAAGCGACTCTCTTCAAACAGTGTTAGCAATTACTAACCAATCACTTATAAATTGCGACAGTAATGTAATCCGCCTAGCTACAGATACGAGTAATTATGGTGTTCGATACAGTGATTTAGCCGATGATTACAAAAAATTAGAAAATATCTCAGACAAAGATGCCCGTAACCTAAGTAAGCAACTGAAAAAAGTAAGCTTGCTAATGGAAGCTGTAGATGCTCAAAATAAACAACTGGAAGCTGAAAAGAAAAACATTTCATCTCTTAATAAAAATTTAGAAAAAAGAGAAGGAAAAATCGACAAGCTTAAAGAAGACCTTAACGATAGAGAAAAACGTGTAAAAGAACTCGAAAGTTTAATCGCACAAAAAGAAGCGTCAGTAAAAGCAATGCGTAAAAAAATCTCGAAAGCATTGTTAGGATTTAACCAAGACGAGCTTACTGTTAATGTAAAAGATGGGAAAATTTATGTTTCTTTGGAAGAACAATTATTATTCAAATCTGGTAGCTACTCAATTGACACCAAAGGGAATCAAGCCTTAAGTAAGTTGGCAGGGGCTTTAGCTCAAAACCCCGATGATTTTACCATTATGGTGGAAGGTCATACAGATGATGTACCTTATAGAGGTAGCGGAGTAATCAAGGACAACTGGGACTTAAGTGTACTGCGTGCTACTTCTATTGTAAAAGTATTAGTTAGTAATAAAATTAATCCTAAAAAAGTAGTAGCCTCTGGTCGGGGCGAACATCTACCAAAAGTAAGTGGCGACAGCAAAGAAGCTAAATCAAAAAATAGACGTATCGAAATCATTATTATCCCTAATATTGATGAGTTACTTCAGTTGTTGGAAGAGTAAATGACTAATCATTTAAAACTGATATTATCACTTCCTATTGTTTTTTTAGGAGGCTATTCAATATTGTACGTACTCAACATTGTCACTGTCTTTCCTTCAAACGAAAACCTTGCTCACTGGGATGTAGGTTGGTATCAGTCAATCATAGAGCATGGTTACCAATTCGACAAAGACAAGCAGTCTAACATTGCCTTTTTTCCACTTTTCCCCTATCTATGGAAGATTTCAAATCTATCAGCAATCGGTATATCTATTTTTAATTATTGTTTGTTTTTATGTACAACACTCATTATTTCAAATACTTATAAGCTAACGAAAGTTCAAACTTTATTAATTGCTACCACCCCTTCTTTATTATTTACTTTCATACCTTACTCTGAATCACTATTTTTCTTTTTCACGACCTTAATTTTAATTGGGTTATATCGTAAAAAATATTTCTTATGTTTTATCGGAATTTTTCTAGCTTCGCTAGAAAGGTCTTCGGCTCTTTTTTTTCTAGCCCCTCTTATTTATCTTATATTTAATAATACATGGCGTTCTCATTCTATAAAACCAAGATACTTTTTATTAATATTAACAGGTTTTTTATCCGTATTAATTGTAGCGTACATACAATGGACTCAAGTTGGTCAATGGTTTGTCTTCTATCAAGCACAAGATGCGTGGAATCATCACATTCAAGTGCCATCATTCCCACTTACTACATGGAGAGGAAAGTACAATCTACCACTTGACACTACTCATTCTTATTTTGGACTGATTGCATTAATATTACTTTGTTACCATTTTCTTCAAACTATCACTAAACGAAATTTCATATTCAAACCTGGAGATGACTGGTTGTTTTCCATAGTTTTTATAGCTGAAATGTTTGTTTTTATCTTATTGTTTCAAGGTGGAAGTATGTTTAGTCTTAATAGGTACATAGGTGGGACATCCTTTTTTATTGTTTTTGGTATTCACTTTCTACAAAAATATGAATTAAAAAAGACTCACCTTATAATAGTAAGTACACTACTAGCTAGCTTAGTTAGTTTTTACAATCACGAAGAACCTTTAATCTTTGGACTACTATTAATTGGTATATCTGCCTATATCCTATTATGGATATTTAGTTTTACCAAAAGAAAAAAATGGTACTCATATACTCTAATTGTATTAAATGTCATTATTCAATATCACTATTTTCACATGTACTTAACAGGTGAATGGGTAGGGTGACAACAACTATAAACCTATAAGGGGTTTTTCAATTTAAATAACCTTAACGTCTTTCCTATATATTTCTCTTCTGAGAGATATATCCATAACTCAGGAAAGTCCTCAATTTCTTTGTTGTCAACAATAAGATATTCCGCACCTCTATTGATATAGGATTCTATCCTTATTTTAGACTTTCCATTTTCGTTAGTAATCACTTCTAACAACTCTCCCTTTCGAGTAAATGAAAAACCTTTTGTGTGTGCGTAATAATGATAAACGCATCTTGACCCATCTATCCCTACTATTGTGATACTTCCTTTTGGAATAAGGTTATCGATTTTCGTTCTACTCTCTTTGGCGGTAAACTCTGAAGGCAAATTACTCCCTCCGCTTAACCAATGATGATGTACTCTAGCAAACGCCAAAAAAGGCATTAAGACCATCAACAACATCATCCATTTAGTGTATTTATCCCATAAGGAATTTAAACCTACTGCAACCAACATGAATAAAATAATAAATGTAGGAAACAAATAATATGTATGAGACTTCATCTCTTCTAATTCTAAAATATAATACACAATTAAGCCTAGAACCCAAACAAGAAACCCAATAAACAAGCTAGACTGACGTAGTCTAGACTTTACTAAGTAAACAAACCCAAAAACAAAAGGTACAACACTAGTAAAACCTAATATATACTCTGGTAAGTCTACAAATAGGTTTGTCAAAACGATGGTTACAATTTCTTTAACATCAGTTAAAGGTCTTAAAATTAAACCAAAATCATGTAAGCCAGAGGTTTCTATTAAATAATCGGCATAAACATACCACGCTACTGATGTGAAAAATGAAATTCCTCCGTATAAAAAAATCATTATCATCTCTTTTATAGAATAGCTTTTACTCATCAATCCTTGAATTACCGTCACTAAAACCAAAGCACCAAAAGACAAATACTGAAGTTTGGTTAAGCCTGCTAAAGTTGTAAAAAAGAGTGCTAAAAAGATATACTTATTACTACGTAAAGTATTCCATTTCAAGAAATACAACAACCCGCCAATAGATGCTGATAATGCCAAGATATCTGGCAAGGCATTGGTTGAATGATAATACAATACTGGACTCCACATAAATGCCCAAACGCCAAAAAAACCTATCCTTTTACTATTCGATAAAAAGACCAATAATTCATAAAAGAAATAAAGTCCTAAGCCAAAAAATAAAAAAGAGACGATCCTATTAATCGACTCATGATACCCACCTAATGCTTTACTAATTAAAGCTACGCTTATCTCAAAGGAAGGAAATTGCATCCCTGTAACTCCTTCTGTATCACCCCTACTATCCACACGTGGACAGAAAACATTCATGTCTTCCTCTACGAAATTTCTTGCCACAGCAGAAGTATTACACTGCCTCCACACATGAGCCCCTTGAGGAGGTAGGTTCAAGAAAAAAACATGTGATAGTATATAAAAGAAGGAGACAAAAAGAAATGTTTTTTGTCTTGACTGAATAACCTTATTAAAGAACAATATTATTTTACTCATACTTTATAAATTCTTGAAAAGTTGTAAATTCAGCTCTTTTCTGACCCCAAACAATGAATTTCTCTAAATTATTTAATAATTTTTTTCCTGACCTATTTGTAATATAAAAAGGCAATCCAAACTTTTCTTTATCTCTTAAATTAACGAACTCCCAAGGATGGAAATAAATATTCAGGTAATTGTCTTTTTTAAGTGTTTTACTAGAGAGGTGTCTGACAAACCAAAACGGAAAATTATGAAAGGTTAACCAAAACAAAGGAAATCTCAAGATAGGAGAAACTGATGCCGGTATTTCTAGTAAATCTTTGATTTTAAAAAAAGTTCTAGGTTCTTTTAAGTTATTATACCTACCTGGTATATAAGTAGGGTGTACTGATGAATCATAAGTATAACCTGCTTTTGATATCTCGTTTTTATCCAAAGGCATCATACGAGCCATTCTATAACCAACAATGGGTTTATTGATGATTTCTTCTAATTTATCTTTAGATTTTTTTAAATCCTTGTAATCAAATGTAGAATGGTAATAACCGTGAGAAGCAATTTCGTGTTTTTCTGCAATTTCATTCATCAGTTCGGGATGATGAATAGCATAATTAGCAGTTGTAAAGAATGTTGCTTTAGCATTATACTTATCTAAAAGAATCAAAACATTCATCAAACCTTCTGTAGATACTTTGAATTGTTCTTCTAGCGAAAGTTCTTTTCCATAGTCTAATGTAGGAGTATCGAATTCTTCTACATCAAAACTCAATAATATTTGTTTAGCTCTCATCTTTAATATTATGCTTCTTAATTAAGTATAATGGTCTTTGCTTGGCTTGAATAAATAGTTTACCAATATACTCTCCCAAAATTCCTAAGGTCAATAATTGAAAACCTCCTATAAATGTGGTAAAAATAATAAGAGAAGTCCAACCTGTAATATTTTTATTCGTGAAAAAATAAGTGAATAACGCTACAAATCCATACAAAAAACCAACCATCGATAATACCAATCCAATATAAAAAGCCAACCGAAGAGGCTTAACGCTAAAAGAGGTAATCCCTGCTAAAGCCAACTGTAGCATTTTTCGGGTAGAATATTTTGTAGTCCCACTAAATCTTTCTCCTGGAGTAAACTTAACATAAGTTGTTTTATATCCCACCCATTGAAACAAACCCCTTAAAAAGATATCTTGCTCATTAAACTGTTTAATAGCAATTGCTACTTTTTGATCAATCAACCTAAAATCAGCTGACCCCTCTTCAATTCTAATATAAGACAGGTTGTTAATTATTTTATAAAAAAGAGATGATGTAAACCGTTTAAAAAAAGATGCTTTTTCATCTATTTCTCTTTTGGTAAAAACAATATCATTCCCCTCTCTCCATTTCTCTATCAGGGTTGGTAAAATAGATGGGGGATGTTGCATATCACCATCCATACTAATGACACAATGTCCATCAGACACATCCAAACCTGCTTTTAATGCGATTTGATGACCAAAATTACGTGATAAAGAAAGATACTTAACATTAGAGAACTCTTGACTCAATTCAATCAAGTACGATAAAGTATCATCACAGCTTCCATCATCGACCAAAATAATAGTGAAATTATATTCTTTCAGTACTTCCTGCAAAGCACTTACTACAACTTCTGTGTTTTCACCTTCGTTATAACACGGAATCACAATATTAATTAGCTCTTGATTCTTAATCATCAATTAAGGGTATATTTTATCAGTAAAACTACATATTAATTCCTATGATAACATAGATATTCTCTTTCTTTTCTAGAAAAGAAAGAGAATATCACAGATTTTAAAATGATACCTCTGGTTTTTACTTATCTTTGCATTCAGATTTATAAAAATGGATAAGAACAGAATAGAATTAATGGCTCCCGCTGGGAACTTTGAATCAATGACAGCTGCATTAAAAGCAGGCGCGGACTCAGTATATTTTGGTGTAGAGCAGCTCAATATGAGAGCAAGAGCTACTATGAATTTTACTTTAGATAACCTAGAAGAGGTAGCAGAATTATGTGCTTCTTATGGTGCTAAGTCTTATATCACATTAAACACTATTGTGTATGACCATGACTTAAATTTAGTCAAGAGAATCATAACACAAGCAAAAGAAAGCGGAATCTCTGCAATCATTGTAGCCGATCAAGCCGCTATTAGCTATGCCAAGCAAGCTGGGATGGAAGTACACATTTCTACCCAAGTAAATGTCACCAACATTGAAACGGTAAAATTCTACGCAATGTTTGCCGATGTAATGGTAATGGCTCGTGAGCTAAGCGTCAAGCAGATGAAAGACATTGCAGATGCTGTAATCAAAGAAGATGTACGTGGACCATCAGGGAAACTTGTTCAAATTGAAGTTTTTGCTCACGGAGCATTATGTATGGCGGTCTCTGGAAAATGCTATTTGAGTTTACACTCACACAATTCTTCTGCCAATAGAGGTGCTTGTATTCAAAACTGCCGTAGGTCTTATACTGTAAAAGATGACGAAGGAAACGAGCTATTAATTGACAATGAGTTCATTATGTCACCAAAAGATTTGTGTACGATTGATTTTTTGGATCAACTGCTTGATACAGGTATTACGGTAATGAAAATAGAAGGGAGAGGAAGAGCTCCTGAATACGTAAAAACTGTAATAGAATGCTATAGAGAAGCAATTGACTCTTATTATGATGGTACTTATAACGAAGAGAAGGTAGCAGCATGGATGAAACGCCTAGAATCAGTTTATAACAAAGGTTTCTGGAGTGGTTATTATCTTGGGCAAAAGATGGGGGAATGGTCAAAGAAAAAAGATTCTTCGGCAACACAAAAAAAGGTTTTTCTTGGAAAAGGCTTACACTACTATCCTAAAATCAATGTAGGAGAGTTTAAGTTGGAATCTCATTCATTAAAAGTAGGTGACAAAATACTAGTTACAGGACCAACTACTGGCGTACTAGAACAAACTATTGAAGAAATCAGAGTAGATGGGAAGGTAGTGAAGGATGCAAAAAAAGGAGAGGAAATTTCTTTTAAAGTTGATGAAAGAATTCGTATGAATGACAAACTTTACAAAGTAGTTCCTGCCTAAAATGGTTATTATCACTCAAATAAGAGAGAGATGTATCGGTTGTAATTACTGTGTAGAGCTTGCACCAGAATTTTGGAGAATGTCCAAAAAAGATGGGAAAAGTGTACTGTTATGCGCTAAAAACAAAAAAGGACATTTTACAATCCGAACAGGGGATGAAAACTTAGAAGAAAATGAAGCCGCAGCCAAGGCTTGCCCAGTAAACATTATTAAAATCTCTCAGATATAAAATATTATGCGGGTGAGAAACTCAAAAAAAGACTTTCTTTAATTCGTTTTAACCGTTTAACGAAAGAAAACTCACTAATAAAATCCCATTTAGACTTTTTAGACTTAGGATCATAAAGCAAGCCTGTACACAAGCAATTTTTTCGGTCTTTATTTTGTAAAATCTCATAATTGACACAAGCTTGGCAACCTTTCCAAAACTCGTTATCATCAGTAAGTTCAGAAAAAGGAACAGGTTGATAACCTAGCTCAGAATTAATCTTCATCACGGCAAAACTAGTGGTAAGTCCAAATAATTTTGCTTTAGGGAATTTCTCACGTGAATGTTCAAAAGCTTTCACCTTTATTTTTCGTGCTAAACCATGCTTTCTATACTCTGGAAAAACAATGAGCCCAGAATTAGCAACAAATTTATTATGCCCCCAACTCTCTATATAACAGAAACCTGCCACACTGTTATCTTCTTTATAAATAGCTATAATAGCTTTCCCTTCAGACATCTTAAGCTGAATATACTCTGGACTACGCTTAGCAATACCTGTGCCTCTCGCTTTTGCACTCTCTGCCATCTCGTCACAAATTGTCTGTGCGTGATAGAGATCCATTTTACTAGCTATTTTTATAATGAATTTAGACATTCAGTAGGGTTTCGATATTTTTAAATGAGGAACAGAACAAAAACCGTGGGACAATACTCTCCCCATCTATATCCTTGAATTGGGATTTAACTTTTTATTATATGCTTCACTTAAAATCATATCGTTTAACCATTAAGTCCGCAAATTTAATAAAATGATAGTATATATGCTAGTGATGAGTAAATGAAAACTACAATTGTTACACTGACCCAAAAGAATTTACCCATAAAAAAACGTAACCTTCTACCAAACCTATCCGTAAACTGATAAAAGTCGCATTTAGTACAATTAAAAATCACTTTATATATGGAAATTACAAGAGAAGGAGTTCGCAGATTACTTTTTGGTGATGAAGATGTTTTATCCGAAAAAGAACAAAAATCAATCCGCCGTTACAAACTAAACAGGGCTTTAGTCTTAGGAAATCTATATAAAAGAAAAGTAAAAATCCATTTAAAAACTACAGAAGGAGTTTTTAAAAGATTAGATACTACTATTTGGGGAGTAGGCGAAGAGTTTGTATCGCTTAAAGACGGAGTATCTGTACCTATAAGAGGTATCACAGATATTGATTTTTCATAAGAAACTATTTAGAATACATTTAAATAACAGGGTTTTTATACAAAAAGCCCTTTAACTATCTTTTTTGGCTCAAAACAATTTATTTTATTTTTTTTAACTGCTCTAAAATTACCATTCAATCTGATATTTTTTTAAATTCGCACAGAAGAAAATAGAATCCAAACTATACATAATTAATAATATGGCTTTTGATATTAAAATGATAAAAGCCCTTTATTCTAAATTTCCAGAAAGAATAGAGGCGGCAAGAAAAGTGGTTGGAAAACCATTGACACTATCAGAAAAGATCCTTTACACTCACCTGTGGGATGAAAAAAATGACAAACCAGGTGCCTTACCTAGTGAATCATTTACTAGAGGAGAAAACTATGTAAACTTTTCACCAGACAGAATTGCATGTCAAGATGCTACGGCACAAATGGCTTTATTGCAGTTTATGCAAGCCGGAAAAAATCAAGTAGCAGTACCTACTACTGTACACGCCGACCACTTGATTCAAGCAAAAGAAGGTGCTAGTGCAGATTTAAAAAGATCAGACGTTACTAATAAAGAGGTATTTGATTTTTTAGGTTCAGTATCTAATAAATACGGAATTGGATTCTGGAAGCCAGGAGCAGGAATTATTCATCAAGTAGTACTTGAGAATTATGCTTTCCCAGGTGGAATGATGATTGGAACAGATTCACACACTGTAAATGCTGGTGGACTAGGAATGGTTGCTATCGGTGTAGGTGGTGCTGATGCTGTAGACGTAATGGCAGCAATGGCTTGGGAACTTAAATTTCCTAAACTAATAGGAATAAAACTTACCGGAACACTTAACGGCTGGACTTCTGCTAAAGACATTATCCTTAAAGTAGCTGGTATCCTAACCACAAAAGGCGGTACAGGTTGTATCGTAGAATATTTTGGAGAAGGTGCCAAATCATTATCATGTACTGGTAAAGGTACTATCTGTAACATGGGTGCAGAAATTGGTGCAACCACTTCTACATTTGGTTATGACGAGTCTATGGAGCGTTACTTACGTTCTACAGACAGAAATGATGTAGCTGACGCAGCCAATGGAATCAAAGAACACTTAACAGCAGATGCTGAAGTGTACGCCAACCCAGAGCAATACTTTGATCAAGTAATCGAAATTAACCTTGACGAATTAACACCATATATAAACGGTCCATTTACTCCAGACAGAGCTACTGCTGTAGCCGACATGAAAGTTGAGGCAGTCAAAAACGATTGGCCACTAGATGTAGAATGGGGGCTAATTGGTTCTTGTACCAATTCATCTTATGAAGATTTGGCAAGAGCAGCTTCAATTGCTAAACAAGCCGTAGACAAAGGATTAGTAACAAAAGCTGAATTTGGAATCAACCCAGGTTCTGAGCAAGTAAGATACACCGCCGACAGAGATGGTTTATTAAAACCATTTACTGACCTTGGTGCTACAATCTTTACTAATGCCTGTGGACCATGTATTGGACAATGGGCTAGAAAAGATGCTGACAAAGGTGCTAAAAACTCTATCATCCACTCATTTAACAGAAACTTCTCTAAAAGAGCAGATGGAAACCCTAATACGCACGCCTTTGTAGCTTCACCAGCAATGGTTGCCGCAGTAGCAATATCAGGTAGATTAGACTTTAATCCAATCACAGATACGCTAACAAATAATAAAGGAGAGCAAGTAAAATTAGACCCGCCTAAAGGAGACGAATTACCTTCAAAAGGATTTACAGTAGAAAACAATGGCTACCAAGCTCCTGCATCAGATGGCTCAGGTATTACTATTAATGTATCTCCAGACTCTGAAAGACTTCAACTACTAACCCCATTTACTCCTTGGGACAAAAAAGAAATCACAGGAATTAAGCTATTAATCAAAGCAGAAGGAAAATGTACAACTGACCACATCTCTATGGCTGGACCATGGTTAAAATACAGAGGTCACCTTGACAATATTTCTAACAATTGTTTGATTGGAGCTGTAAATGCATTTGGCGGAGCTACTAACAAAGTACAAAATCAATTAACTGGTGAATACGGTGAAGTACCTGCTACAGCAAGAGCTTACAAAGTTGCAAACGTTGCCTCTATCGTAATAGGAGATGAAAATTACGGAGAAGGCTCTTCAAGAGAACATGCTGCCATGGAACCTCGTCACTTAGGTGTTCGTATTGTAATTGTAAAATCATTTGCACGTATCCATGAGACCAACCTTAAAAAACAAGGTATGCTAGGATTTACATTTGCAAACCCTTCTGATTATGACTTAATCAAAGAAGACGACACGTTTGACACTCTTGATTTAGCATCATTTACACCAGGTAAACCAGTCACACTTAAAATAAGCCACAAAGATGGAAGCAGTGATAATATTGTATGTAACCATACTTATAACACACAACAAATCGAATGGTTTATTGCAGGGTCTGCACTTAACGTAATAAAAGCACAAAATGCTTAATTAATTGAATTTAAAAGGCTACACAGATTATGTGTAGCCTTTTTTTATATATTATTTTTGGCACTTGGGCGTTCCCACATTCGCCAAAAGGACGGCTCATGCGGTCTGGCTCTACACTATATCTTTTTTATTTTTTTGTGTTTAACATTTTGACAAGCTCAATATGACACAAAAAAAACAAAAAAGGATGCCGTTTCGATCCTTAACGCTAACGAATATCTACCTGTTAACCAAAAAATCGACATTTTCGATAAAATATCATAAAATTGTTTTTTCAAGTATAAATTTAGTTATTGTATTAAACAATACAAACAACAAAGATTATGGCTACTGTAAGCATAAAATTGAACTGGACCTTTGAACACTTTCTAACCTATGTACTATTTGTAGTAGCAGGTGCAGATATGAACGTAGATGAAAATGAGCTCAGTGAAATCAAAGAAATAATCACTAATAACAACGATACAACTATATCTTACGAACAACTCGCCGATGATGTAAAAAAAATATTAATGCTACAACCTCACATTGAAGAAAAAGAAGCCTTTATCAAAGAAAACAAACACCTTTTTTTGACAAATGAAGATAAAAAAGATTTCTTTATTGATTGTATCGAAAATGTAATAGTAGCTGATTTACATATAGATGAAGGTGAATTTTTAACTTATCGAACAATAAAAAAATCACTTACCGAATAAAACATCTTTAAGCTTTATCACTGGCTTCTCTATCAACTCATAAGAAATTGCACTCACAATAATTGTAGAAAACAAAGACGCCATAGCCAACATCCATATTCCAATCCAACTATCTTTCCATTCAGTACTGACATTATTAGCATAATATTGATAACCCATATGAATAAAAATGAGATGAAAAACATACATTCCATAAGATATTTTGCCTAAATAAGCTAGAAACTTACTTTTGATACTAAACTGAGTTTGACCAATAAATGAAGCAATACACAAAACAAAAATTACCGATAAAACAGGTCCTCTAACAACAACCCACCAAGCTGTATTTACTGGTAAAATTTGGTATTGAAATGCTACTAGTAAAACAGCAAGACTCACAAATAACCACCTCACTTCAGATTTTCCATTTTGATAAAACTTCATTAACCAAGGGCTTTCCATACTTGTGTAATAACCCAGTAAACTCGCGATTCCAAACATATCTAGGTAAGATAAAATATCGCTATAATCCACGTTTTTGTTAGGGTGAAATTGAATGAGTTCTAAGTAGCTCATCAAAAACCCCATAAGAATCGCAAACGCAAAGAACAAAGGCATACGACGTAAAGGCACCCAATACAAACAAATAGCCCAAATAATGTAAAAATGAACCTCTATACACAAAGACCAAAAAACACTAAATGGCGTGAGCCTAGGAAGAGTATCTAAATCCAGCATTCTATAATTTTCTAAAAAAATAAGGGTGTATTTCCAATCCATCTTATACCCTCCAGTAATATAAAACCCTAAATCTCTACGGACAGCGTCTGGTATCAACATCATTACAACACATACAAATAAATACAACGGCATAATGCGTAAGAACCTCCTCCCAAGAAACTTTCCTACATGATAAGTTCCCCTTATCTTATGATTGGTAATGATATATGTAATCAGAAAACCTGATAAAATAAAGAAAAAATTCACCCCTATCCCACCACCTGCTTTCACGTAAAGAAAAGGGAGTAACCCTAAGCCAGCAGGAACGTGCAACATAAACACTTTAAAAAAAGCAAAAAACCGTAAGGAATCTAAACTATGAAAGTGTTCCTTTTTCATAACTTATACATCTTGTACGTAAGTTTTCTCCTTATATCTCTTTGATACTGGGACAAATAAAACAGCCGCTACCAACATAAGAAAAGCAAAAAACCAATAATAGCTAGCACCAGAAAGAGTGTCTTTTGTCACAAATAAATTAACGACTGCGGTAAATAAGTTTCCTAAAGAAATAGAAAGTAAACTCAGTGCCATCACTAATGACTTAAGTGCTTTGGGAGCTTGTGTGTATGAAAATTCTAAAACAGTAAGGTAAACTAATATTTCGGCGATTGTAATGATTACATACACAGCTACTTGCCACAAAATAGAGGTCTCTACTCCATCCTGAATTTGCTGTTCTGCCAAAGCAACTACTACAAAAGAGGCTACACACAAAAACATTCCTATTCGTATTTTCTTCATTGGTTCCCAATTAATTTTAGGATAAACGAAGAACGTAAGTATCGGCACTAAAGTAATAATTATAATGGGATTGAGCGCTTGTAATTGAGAGGGGAGAATTGTGAACTCTCTACCAAAAAAACTTAAGACCCTATCCATCTTATCTGCCTGAAGCACCAAAGAGCTCCCTGTTTGGTCTAACAAAGACCAAAACACAACCATAAACGCAAAAATAACTGATAGCTTTTTGATAACCGAAAGTCCTTCTTTACTCGTGAGAGTATTAAAATATTGTTTGACTCCAACAGGCTCTACATGCGTATATTTCCTTTTTCCTAACCAAAAAACAATTGTTGCCAAAAGCATTAGTAAACCAGGAATCCCAAAGGCAACACTAGGATTATACTCATCCAAAATCATTGGAATCAAATATAAAGAGATTGCTGAGCCAAGATTTATTGACCAATAAAAGTAACTATACACCTTAGGAATCAAATTTTGATTTTCCTCTCCAAACTGATCTCCTACATGAGCCGACACACAAGGCTTAATCCCTCCAGAACCAATCGCAATCAATGATAAACCAACTGCTAAACCAATCCGAGTCTCATCTAAAGCCAATGCCAAGTGTCCCAAACAGTATACCACCGACAGTATCATAATCGTCTTGTATTTTCCCCAAATAGCGTCTGCCAAAAAAGAACCAATCATAGGTAAAAAGTACAATGCAAAAACAAATATATGCATCCAAAATTTAGCATCTTGATCTGACATTGTATCAAGAATCCCTTCTGAGCTCATTAAGTATTTAGTCATAAAAACGACTAAAATCGCTTTCATTCCATAATACGAAAATCTCTCTGCCGCTTCATTTCCTATGATATAAGGAATCCCAGAAGGCATCTTAGACTTTTGAATTTCTTTATTCATTAATGTGTCAGCCAACTTTTAATCATACCCTTTCCTATCATTTTATCATCATAAGTTGTCAAGACACTTTCTGGGTGAAATTGAACTCCTCGTACATCGTGTCTCGTATGTCTAATCCCCATTATACGGTTATCTTTGCTCATTGCCGTTATTACCAAATCTGTTCCTTGCATCGTATCTGGATTCACTGCCCAAGAGTGATAACGTGCGGCGGTAAATACCTGAGGAGAGTTCTCAAACAAATACTCCTTCTTGTCTTCTACCCTAGTTTCAAAACCAAATCCGTGTAGTACCACATCCATATTCTCTAGCTCAGCACCAAAAACCTCTGCTATTGCTTGATGTCCCAAACAAACTCCTAGAATACTCTTTGTACTCGCATATTTTTTTATCAAATCTATCAAAATACCCGCTTCTTCAGGAATCCCTGGACCTGGACTTAATAGTATTTTATCGTATTTATCTACTTCTTCTAATGTGATTTTATCATTTCGATAAATATCCATATCATCTCCATAACCCAATTCACGAATGATATGAACCAAATTATATACAAAAGAATCGTAGTTGTCTATTACTAAAATTTTCATCTCTTATGCTTTATCTTCTCCAAACATTTCATTGGCTTTATCTATGGCTTTTTTAAGTGCTGCCAGTTTATTATTCACTTCTTGTAATTCACTTTCTGGGTTAGATTTTACAACTATTCCTGCACCCGCTTGATAATATAAAGTATTCTCTTTACTCATAAAAGTCCTAATCATAATAGCATGATTCAAATCTCCCTCAAAACTCAAATGCCCTATTGCACCTCCATAATAACCTCTACTACCATACTCGTACTTATTAATTAAACTCATTGCCATATGCTTGGGTGCACCAGATAAAGTACCTGCTGGAAAAGTATCAGCAAACAATTGTGTTGAGTCTATATCTTTATCCATTTTACCCGTTACTTTAGATGCCATGTGTATCACATGAGAGTAAAACTGAATTTCTTTAAATCTTTCTACTTTGACTTCCGAACCGTGACGGCTCAAATCATTACGGGCTAAATCAACTAACATGATATGTTCAGAGCTCTCTTTGGGGTCTTCAAACAGCTTTTTAGCTAGCTTATAATCTCTTGTATCGTTACCCGTACGCCTAAAAGTACCCGCTATTGGGTGAATCGTTGCCTTATTCTTCTCAATCACAATTTGTGCTTCAGGAGAAGATCCAAATAATTTAAAATTACCAAAGTCAAAATAAAACAAATATGGAGATGGATTAATTGATCTTAGGGTTCTGTAAACGTTAAAATCATCTCCTTCAAATCCTTGCTCAAACCGTCTCGATAACACTACCTGAAAAACATCACCACGTTGGCAATGGGCAATTCCTTTTTTTACAATGTTTACAAACTCATTATCTGTCAAATTAGAACTTTCCTCTCCTTTAGACTGAAACTTGTACATCCCATACGATTTTTTTTGTAAAAACCTTTCTATTTCATCCATCCGAGAAATATCATCTGGACTGTGCTCAATAATAGTTAACTCATTATTAAAATGATTAAATACCAAAATAAAACGATATACTTGATAAATCATATCAGGTATAGCACGTTCTTCAGTTTTAAAATCAGAAATTTCTACATCTTCAAAATAACGCACAGCATTATAACTAGAGTACCCAAAAACTCCTTCTGTAATAAATGGGAGTTTTAATTTATCTGTTTCAAAACTTTTTGAAAAAGCGGACAACGACTTAGCAACATCTTCTCTGTTAATGATTTTTTGACATCCCTCACTTTCATCAGGAAATTTAGTCAGTATATTTCCTTTTCCAACTTCAAACCTAGCAATTGGGTCTACACAGATATAAGACATACTGTGATCATCACCATGATAATCTGAACTTTCTAATAAAATGCTATTAGCAAACCTATCTCGTAGCCGAAAGTATATTCCCACAGGACTTACCGTGTCCGATAAAGTTTTTTTATACGTACTCTTTAACTTAAATTTCTTCATCCTCAATCAATCTTCTTCAAAAATTAATTATTCATCTCAAAATAACAAAATCATCCCTAATACCAAAACTACTAAAAAAACACCTCTTTTTATAATTACAGTTACCCATATTGAGTTTCTGAAAAAATAATTACGATTAATATTTTACATGTAAAATATTAATCGTAATATTACATTGTAAACTAATTAAAAAAACATACAATTATGAAAAAATCATTGTTTTTGGCTTCAGCTCTTTTAGTAGCTTTAGCATCATGTAAAAAACCTACAGAGGATGCTAAAAAAGAAACTTCAGAGCCTATAGAAAATGAAGTAACGACACAAGAAAGCACGTCTTACAAAATAAACACTACCGAAAGTGTTATCAATTGGAAAGGTGCTAAAGTATTTGTAAAGGATTATGCTCATACAGGTACTCTTAAGCTTAAGAGTGGTGAGTTAAAACTGGCTAGTGACAAATCTATTGTTGATGGTAGTTTTGTTATTGACATGACTACAATAACGAACTCAGATCTTGAAGATACTGAAAAGAAAGAAATGCTTGAAGCTCACCTTAAAGGAACTGCGGAAGAGAAAAAAGATCATTTCTTTAATGTATCAGAATTCCCTGAGGCAACATTTGAGATTACTGGAATAGAAGGAAGTATCGTGAAAGGTAATTTAACTATTAAAGGTAATACAAACGAAGAAGAATTTGAAGCTACTATAAGTGAAGAAAATGGTCAATTAATTGCTCAAACAAGTGCTTTCAAAATAAATAGAGTAAAGTACAAAGTGGAGTACGGTTCTAAAACTACTTTTGCAGATATCGCAAAAGACAATGTAATTTCAGATGATATTGAATTAGAAATTAAATTAGTACTAGAAAAATAAGTATTATTTTTGACTTACATTATTAAGTTAACAGGTATAAACGGTAATAGTTGATTGAATGGTAATCCATTCATGTTTGGTTTGGGAAGGGCTGCATTTTGCAGTCCTTCCTTTTTTTTGTAATACCACCGTACAATTAGATTGAATTATTTTTTGCATTATTTTAACAAAGGCTGAATTCAAGTCACAAATGCAACTTTTTAATTATACCAGTTTAACTATAATATGAGTCTAATTTAGATTGAATTGTTTTTTGAAATATCGAGGAAAAATGATTTAGCATAACTGGTTAAGGTAAATTATTTTAACGAAGAGAGTGTAAAAACAAACAGGATAAATGACTTATCTTATAGTTAAAATGGTATTAAACAATAATTGATTCATTACAAATATAGGGTTTTCGTACCCAAATCTTTTTCTAGGTCTAGTATTTAGTTTGAAGTCTACTTCTTTAATTCGTTCTTCACTAATCATAGAAAAGTCACTTCCTTTAGGGAAATATTGTCTGATAAGTCCATTAAGATTTTCATTAGAACCTCTTTCCCATGAATGATATGGATGAGCAAAAT